>Ga0209629_10001749_pt1 | contig 14117 bp, 7 predicted proteins | sample TergutCu122P5_FD_187286 | JGI IMG/M metagenome (GOLD analysis project Ga0209629, IMG submission 187286) | Cubitermes ugandensis P5 segment gut microbial communities from Kakamega Forest, Kenya - Cu122 P5 (SPAdes) (version 2) | ecosystem: Host-associated > Arthropoda: Insects > Digestive system >... | reverse complement strand
TCATTTCTACTTCCTTGATTATTTGTTGTCTGCTATGCGTTTTCCTTAACCCTTCGGTAATTTATTCATATTCATAATTATCTGGCAAAACTGAATTATAAATTACATATTGCTTCATATTTGTTAAAATGCCGCAGATATACAACCTTATTACGATTGCTACCTGCGGCATATTAAAACATTATGATACAATCCTTTATCCGCCAAACGGAAGTTCCTGCCGGCTTTTCCCTCAGCCTATGCGTCGGGTGAAGTCTCCTCAGGAGCTATGGCGTCAACAGACTTAATATCAGCGGATTCAGGCGTTGCAAGTTCGACATCGGCAACTGCGGCTTCAACTTCTGGCGCCGCCACATCCGATAATGCAACTTCAGGCAAAACAGCCTCCGATACTTCAGTTTCAGTTACTGCTTCAACATCAGACTTTTTGCCTTCTTTTTTCTTTGATGCTGATTTCGCAGACTTTGCTTTCTTCGCTGTTTTGGCGTCTTGCATCTTTTCTTTCAACGCAACCAATTCTTCGATATCGCCCAATGTTGTTTTCTCCATCGCAGGGTTGACCGGTTCCGCTACGGCTTTGGTCGCGCCACGCCCACCTTTCTTTTCGCTGCTTTCTTTGGCCTTTTTCTGTTCGTCTTCAAATATGCGGCTGTGTGACAGAATGATACGTTTTGCTTCCTTGTTAAATTCGATCACCTTGAAAGGGAGTTTTTCGTCTAACAAAGCTGTTGAACCGTCTTCTTTGATTAAATGTTTCGGAGTTGCAAAACCCTCAACGCCATAGGGTAACGAGATAACCGCACCTTTATCTAACAGTTCGATGATCGTTCCTTCGTGAACGGAACCTACCGTAAAGAGTGTTTCAAACACATCCCACGGGTTTTCTTCCAATTGCTTGTGTCCCAAGCTTAAACGACGATTTTCCTTGTCTATTTCGAGCACCTGCACATCTATCGTTGAGCCGATATGCGTAAATTCGCTGGGATGTTTCACTTTTTTCGTCCACGAAAGATCTGAAATGTGAATCAATCCGTCCACACCTTCTTCAATCTCAACAAATACGCCGAAATTCGTGAAGTTGCGTACTTTGGCAACGTGTTTGGAGCCGGGATAGAATTTTTCTTCAATATTATTCCACGGGTCGGCTTTCAGTTGTTTGACGCCCAACGACATTTTACGCTCTTCGCGGTCTAATGTCAGGATTACAGCTTCAATCTCGTCGCCTGTCTTCATAAAGTCCTGAGCGCTGCGAAGATGCTGCGTCCAGCTCATTTCCGATACGTGAATCAAGCCTTCTACACCCGGCGCAATTTCGATAAATGCGCCATAATCAGCCATTACAACCACTTTTCCTTTCACTTTATCTCCAACTTTCATATTGGGATCAAGCGCATCCCATGGATGAGGCGTCAACTGCTTGAGACCAAGCGCAATACGTCTCTTTTCATCGTCAAAATCAAGGATGACGACATTGACTTTTGCGTCAAGTTTGACAATTTCTTCAGGGTGTGTGACACGTCCCCACGAGAGGTCGGTGATATGTACCAAACCGTCTACGCCGCCCAAATCAATAAAGACGCCATACGACGTGATATTCTTGACCGTACCTTCGAGTACCTGTCCTTTTTCTAACCTGGAAATGATCTCTTTCTTCTGCAGTTCGAGTTCCGCTTCAATCAGCGCTTTGTGCGAAACAACGACATTCTTGTAATCGTGATTGATTTTTACAATCTTAAATTCCATCGTTTTACCGACAAAGATGTCATAATCGCGAATCGGTTTGACGTCAATTTGCGAGCCGGGGAGGAATGCTTCGATGCCGAAAACATCGACAATCATACCGCCTTTGGTGCGACATTTGACGAAGCCCTTGATGATTTCATCTTTTTCAAGCGCTTCGTTGACGCGATCCCACGAACGCGAAGCGCGCGCTTTTTTATGCGATAAGATGAGTTGCCCCTTCTTATCTTCCTGATTTTCAATAAACACTTCCACTTCATCACCGATTTTCAGATCGGGGTTATATCGAAACTCAGACATGGGCACAACGCCGTCTGATTTAAATCCAATATTTACAACTACTTCGCGTTTGTTTAATGCCGTGACCGTACCCATGACGACTTCTTTGTCTTTCATCGTGTTAAGGGTGTCGTCATACGTTTTTACCAATTCTTTTTTGGCCTGTTCGCTATAGGTTTCACCTTTTTCAAATGAATCCCAATTGAACTCTTCTACTGGAACAATGTCTTTAAAATTTTCCATGCTTAAATGTTAATACTCCGTTAATTAATTAAAAGTTAGACAATAAGTTAATAATCTCAAAAAAAAGTGCCGCAAAGGTAGTCTTTTTTCGGCGAATAATGGCATTTTCTGCGGAAAAAATTTAACTTTCGTGTCTTTTATGATATGCCTGCCGGAGTAGATAATCTGCAACAAGCAGTATAACAACGAGAAAGCTAAATGCCAGGTAAGAGGAAGGAATCGAAACATGCGGAAAACTGTGCACGATTTGCCAATAATCTATCCGGATAAAGTCAAGACTCATCGGAAGAATTTTCAAATACACAAATACACCAATTCCCAGCCCGATCACACAGACCAAAGCGCCAATCAACAACAGGGTTTGAATCAGTTGGTTACGTTTCGCAATCCGAACGGCTTCTTGCCTTATGCGTCCCATCATGTCAGCCTGAAATGCTTGAGGCAGTTTTTCCTCCTGCAACTGACCGAACATTGTTTTCAATATGTCTTGCTCATTCTGCTCCATTTCGTTCTTTAATTGTTCATTGTTCATTATTCATTATATTCAGGTATATTTTCTTCCGTATCCGATGCAGTTTCGTTTTTACATTCGAATTGTTTAAACCTGTGATTGTCACTATTTCATCTACCGATTTTTCCTGCATGTAAAAAAGTGAAACGAGTGCGCGCTCGTCGGGCGATAGCTGTTCGACTGCCTGTTCGAGTTTGCACAACCGTTCCTCTTTTTCTAATTGTTCCAATTCATCATTGATCTCATTTTCAGCTATATTCTCAATCATCGATTCGTCGATGGCCATCCATTCGCGCCGTTGTTTTCGGGTAGCCGAGATGGCAACATTGTAAGCGATCCGGTAGAGCCACGTGGAAAACTGACTGTTACCCTGAAACGACGGCAGCGAACGAAAAACCTTCAAAAAAACATCCTGTGTCAACTCTTCTGCATCTTCCCGATTTCCCACTATCTTCACAATCAACGAAAATACCGGCTGGCTATACCGCTCCAATAATACAGCAAAACTCTCTGTATCACCGCCTTGAATCTTCGCAATGTAGTAGGCGTCGGTCTGAATTTTCATCTGTTCGTTTCAAGATATTTTTTGTTACATTCATTTGACGCCGAAAAGTCGAAAAGGTTACAACCCAAACACTTCTTTAATTTTCTCTACGTAGTCCAATTTCTCCCAGGTGAAGAGTTCGACTGAGCGTATGACAGGTTCAGGACTATAACGCGATGAAAATGTTTTTGTTACAATGCGCGGTTCGCGACCGAAATGTCCGTAGGAAGCCGTTTCAAAATAAATCGGATGACATAGTTTTAATCTTTCTTCGATGGCTTTCGGGCGAAGGTCGAAGATTTGTTGTACCTTTTGCGCAATCTCCCCGTCGTTCAGTTTCACATTCGACCGTCCGAAAGTGTTGACTAATAAACTGGTAGGGCGAGCTACACCGATAGCGTAAGATACCTGTACCAAGACTTCGTCAGCGATGCCGGCAGCGACTAAATTTTTGGCGATATGTCGTGCGGCATAAGCGGCCGAACGGTCGACCTTCGACGGGTCTTTGCCTGAAAAAGCGCCACCGCCGTGCGCCCCTTTTCCGCCATAGGTGTCAACGATGATCTTGCGCCCTGTCAATCCGGTGTCGCCATGCGGGCCTCCGATGACAAACTTGCCGGTCGGATTCACATGATAGATGATACGGTCGTTAAACAAGGCCTGTATCTTTTCCGGAAAACGCGCTTTAACTCTTGGAATCAGTATATTGATAACATCTCCCTTAATTTTCTCTCCCATTTTCCGGTCAGCTTCCTCCTGCGACATATTGCTGTCGGCAATGATAAACTCATCGTGCTGGGTGGAGACGACAATGGTGTCAATACGCAGAGGGATACCGTTTTCAGCGTATTCAATCGTCACCTGGCTCTTGGAGTCGGGACGAAGGTAAGGCATCAAGGCAATTTCGTTTTTACGTATCAAAGACAACTCTTCCAGCAGGGCATGTGAAATATCCAATGCCAGAGGCATATAATTTGCTGTCTCTTTGGTTGCGTAGCCAAACATCATTCCCTGGTCGCCAGCGCCCTGTTCGTATGGGTCAGAGCGTTCAACGCCGCGGTTGATGTCGCCGCTTTGTTCATGAATGGCGGAAAGTACGCCGCATGATTTGGCTTCAAACTGGTATTCACTCTTGGTGTACCCGATTTTTTCAATCACACTGCGTGCCACTTCCTGTACATCTACATAAGCATGTGATTTCACTTCACCGGCTAAAACCACCTGACCGGTAGTCACCAATGTTTCGCACGCCACTTTTGATTTTGGGTCGTAAGCCAAAAACTCGTCTAACAATGCATCCGATATTTGATCGGCAATTTTGTCCGGGTGTCCTTCCGACACCGATTCGGAGGTAAATAAATAACTCATTACACTATCAATTAATAATTAATAATCAACAACTTAAGAAGAATTGATAGTGAGTGAAAAATAAAGCCGAACGGGAGGAATCTTTTAGCATTTTTTCCTGTGGTTGCAAGCAATACAAATCTATCCACTATAATTCTGCTGCAAAGTAAGGTATAATTTGTCAAACTGACAAATTTTTTAATGATTTTTTTATGTTGCGGTTGTTTAAATTTCCCGCAATTACATTATTACAATGGTTTTTTCCCCCTTTCGCGCCTTCCAGCATTCGCGCTTTCTCGCTTTTGCGCCTTCATCACGACATTTATATCCCAAAAACTACCTGACTACTGTTCTGTTATCTATAAAATGACGTGTTGTTTTTTTGCAACAATCTTGTAAACAGCATATTTGAATTGTTCATTATTCATTGTTCATTGTTAACTTAACACTACCTTATCTTCACGATATTCGCGCCATACGTTTTCAAACCAGTAATCGTCTTGGGGGATGGGGCGGACGTTGTCCCAACTGATTTCACAACCCTGTGGAGTATAGCGTATTTCTTGAATTTTGGAAGAAAATTTGCCATTGTCGAGATTGAAATTAAATATAGCAGCAACTGTGTCAGTCGCTTCGCCTTGATTTACAGCGGAAACCGTATCCGTCATCCCGCCTGAACTTGAGGCGCAATCTGAGGAAGTCGGTGTGGGTATAATATAAGAACCGCGACTGCCACCGCCAGCAGCGATATAATCTTCTATTGCAGTCGCATATACATATTGAGCAATCAATAAATCCACATTTTCAAAAGCTGTGATCAAATCAGTCAGATCTGATATAACGATCTGCGTTGTAATATTTTGCAACTGTGCCAAAGCCTCTTCCTGTACGTGGCGAATATCTTCAGCCTGACGGATATGAGCGGCGTAAGCCGACATGCGATCGCCTAAGATGGATCGGATAGCCTGCGGGGAGAGTCCTGTTTTGTTGTCGATAAACTGTTGAGCCAATGCGACTTTCTGCGCGACTTTCTGCAGGGCGAAGCCGACAAAATCATCAAATTTCATCGGCGGGTCGGTATACCTGCGAGCGATATACATGGCCGCACGCGTGCTTCCAACCTGACCTGCGTTCAATGCGCTACCACCGGGGCGGTACACGCCATGTGTGCCTGCCGCTTCACCAACGGCAAAGAGGTGAGACACACCGGTTTCCCACCAATCGTTTACGGCAATGCCACCGTTGTTATGTTGCGCACAGACGGCAATTTCGAGCATCTCGCACGTCAGGTCGATGCCGTTGTTTTTGTACAGGTCGATGGCCGGCTGGTTGAGATGCGCCAGCCGCTCAATCGGCGTTGCCTGAAATGCGCCCGATTGCGCAAGATAAGTATAGGCTTCTTTGCCCAGGTTACTGAAATCATCGTGCAGCAGGGCAGGGTTGTGGAGGAAATCGAGGAATACGCGACGGCCTTTCTGGTGGATTTCCTGATGTACCAGTATGTCAATGAGCGATGAGCCTCCATTGGCAATTTTTCGCGGATCGAATGGCCATTGATAACCTTTCAAAAAAATGGCAGTGAGCATCTGGCGGGCATCGTCGAAGTGAGGATTGAGGAACTCCTGTGCATCGTTGCCTTCCCGGTCGGTGGAAACATAGCGCGGAATCACTTGCTGGTAGCTTCCCGAAAGATTCCAGCGAAACTTGGTAGACGCTAATCCATACTGCCATTCTGTCAGGTTGCGTCCTGCTGCACCGGCTTCGAAGGCGATCCCGTTGGAGCCGGTTTGGCTTGTGGGATAGACGCTGCGACTATACAAACCGGCCGGCCCTCCGGTAGCAAGGATCACGCTGGTACAATTGAAGAGGGTGAATATTTCCGTGAAGGGACTGTGATTGTGCATCTTAGCTTTATTCAGTGCAATCAATCCCTTGCATACACCTTTGTCGGTAATGATCCCGATAACTTTGTAACCGTCGAAAATCCGTATATTTTTTGCCTTGACCTGCTCCTCAAGTTTTTCAGTCATAAAGCGCGAAGTAAGCGGCCCGGCGCTTGTAGCCCGCTGGCGAGGGTCGTGGTCTGTCTTATAACCGATATATTCGCCGTAACGATTGTGCGGAAAAGGGACGCCAATATCGGCTAATTTATTGAAACACTTGACAGACAGCGCCGCTTCGCAAAGCGCCAGTTCGCCATGCATACAGCCGCCGTCAAACAAAGTACGTGCCATATCTAACACACTGTCAGGCTCTCCACCGGCAAGCGTCAGCTTGTAATACGTCTGTTTATCAGAGCCTGTATTTCGACTGGTGCCCATTTCAAACCCTTCGGTAACAATCGCAACATCGTGCTGACCAAAGTCGTAGAGCCTGTCAGCAGCATTTAACCCTGCCGCTCCACTGCCCACCACAATTGTATTAAACGAATAAATATCCATCATAGCTCAACATTTTACCATGCAAATATACGTGAATTTCCGCAAAAAACATCAAATCCAAGTTGAAGACGGCCTAAACATCGTAGCCATCATTTTCAAATATCTGATACCAAAATCATTGTTATTATGATTTATTTCATTATGACAGTTTTCAAAATTGAAAGTTCTGCTATTGATACCGATTGTTTTTTAAAATGGCGCTTACAGGCATAACATAGCTGAAAAATAGCATATTACGCGATTTTCTTGTCCTTACGAACATTGTTTTTTTATGTAAATAGTTAGATGGCTTTTTTTATCAAATCCATTTTATATTTTTTTATAAATATTTAACTACATTTTTTTATATATCTATATTGATGTTGTTTATCTTTGCGCCTGGTTTAGCATCAATTGAAACAATCAATAGATCAAATCAATAGAGATAATGGGTGTAACTGACAAACAAAGTGCAGGAAAAGCGATTTACTTGCCGCCTGAATTAACAGTAAAACACGTTGCAGCAGAAAGGTCTGTCGCAACCTTCATCAATCCGAACCATGCTGGTGCTGAATGGATTCCCGACGATTTCAGTGAACAGTATAACGGGGAAATATGACTATCGGTATAAAAAACAGTGAACAGCAAATGGTTAATAATCAGATTTATTGAATAAGACAGTATGAAAACGTTAACAAGATTTGTGTTTTGTCACATACTTGATATAGGAAACATGTTCCTGATAATGGGAGTGTTAACATCATTGTTATCTACGTGCGAGACTGAATACATTCCGGACATCCCTGACGACGGGATTGCGAATGTTTTTGCCGAAGAAGGGAACTTTAGCCTTGACATTCGTTTTGCTAATTTTGGAGAAGTAGATTCGCTGCCTGATGCGCACAGCATGGAACTTAAATCAGATACACTGTCCTCAACGCACAGTATGGAACCTGAAACCGATGTGATCCGGGTGGACGATGACATGTATATCTTTGCAACGCTCTCCGTTGATCCGGTTGACAGGACGCCTGCTGTGACGACCCGAAAATTCGTACTCAATGCAAGAATCCGCATCGTCGCATACAGAGTAGACCTCGAATCATGTTTCACGTATGTCTATGATACACTTTACTATGTCAACAATTTAGGTACATTGATTCGAGACGGCAGTACGAATAAGATTAATTTACCGGCCGGCAAGTATAAGCTGGTAGCATATTCATTCAATAATTCAACTGATGTACCAACTGCCTATTTACCAACTATTTCCTGTATTGACCCCGGCAATGACTTAATCTGGGGTGAATCTGATACAACGACAGTGTATGATGGTGGAATCACTAACATCCCAATCAAAATGTACCATAAACTGTCGCAAGTCAAATTGGCGGCAACAACCGGGCCAGGCGGCACAAAGATTTCTGCCTTTACCGATGTGACGATGCCGGGTTATACAGTGAATATGACCACATTAAACGGATCGCTCGCCAAAAATACAGCCATTTCACAGCCTTTCACCTTCTCGACGCTGAACGTAGATACTATCAGATCCAATACCCGAACGGTCTATACCGGAACGCCGGGAGATATGCCGACCGTCATACATATTGGCTCAATGACCGTTGGCACAAAAACACTTCCTGATATTTCGGCTGCATTTGCCAAATCACTGCAAAGCGGATACTCCTATACGATGACCATGAAGGTTGGAGTCTCTACCGAAATTACAGACAATGTACCCTACGGCTTGATTCCCTACGTGGGCGCATTCTGGAAAGCCGGTCAGACGGGCGAACGGCTGATCCGAATGCCACGCATGTCCAATGGCACGATTGATGGCGTTTGGACGGCACAGGTGATACAAGGCAAAGACTGGATACGATTAGACACCGTGATGACAAAAGACCTCAATGTCGGGTGGCGTACCGATGTAACCCCCAACGAGGCAAACGTAGAAAACGGCAATAGTCCCGGTTTTGAAACCAATTTGGCCCGGCAGTTATCAACAGTGTCCACTTTCGTCAGTGGCGTAGTAAGCACGAGTGCAGGCAAAGATCAGATTTACTTCCGCATAGGCGCTAATAGCAAATATACCCCTACGCCAACTGAACCTGCACGCTATGGCATGTTGCTATTGACCTACGGCAATAATACGTACAGACATCGTATCTGGATTCGTCAGGGAGAAGACCCTGACTTCCTGATGCGGCCGGAGAATCCCTCCAACAGCACAGGCTTTACCAGAACAACCCGTCCCAAAGCGAGAAAATTTTCTCCCTACAACCTGACGGCGGCTACCTTGAACCAATCGGTGGATATACCCGGCAACCGTGTAGTCAATCCCGGTAAATTCACCAATTACCCATCTCAGGCAGGGGCGTTCTTTCAATGGGCAAACGACAATTATCCGCGATACGCCTGGAGTCCGGTTACGCCTGGAATAACGGGAACTGCATCGCTGTGGAACGCTTATGCTTCAGGACTTTGGACGGATATCCTCAATACGCATGAATCCTGTCCTCCGAGTTTTCGCCGTCCGACAGACGGCGCCACCAATGTCACCGTTTCATTTCCTCTTTCAGCCTCAAATATGGATTTGTCAGAGATGCGCCAGTCGTTGTATATTCTGCCACAAGACGGCATAAACAACAATTCAGTCAATACAATTTGGGGTTATTATGCTGATGGATTCTTTGATCGCAGAGCGATAAACGTCACTTCGGGCTACGATAAGACAACCGTTTCTACCGGGAATGACAGTGTTGCCTATGTCGGACGATTGTTCTATAATCCAACTAATTTCGCTTCGCTGTTCTTCCCCGCCACAGGCATTCGTGCCAGCAATGGCGGAGCGCTCAGCAGTACGGGCGAAAGTAGCAAGTACTGGTCGAGTTCATACACCAGCGGAACCGATGGATGGGACTTGACCATCAGTAATTCATTAGTTTCGCAACTCAACGACACCAGATCCTACGGCCATCCCATCCGTTGTGTGCAGCGACCCGATGCCACGGTCCTCTGCATGCAAAACAGTACTGAAGGCAAAGAGTTTTTTGTAAGTTTCGGACAAAATTTTGGCTATGCCAATCCCCGCTTGGAATTGAGAATTGCGTCGACCGTTTCTACCACCATAACCCTTACCTTTACGCAAACCGGAGCCACCACTACCTATCCGGTGATTGCCAACGATGTGTTGCATATTGACTTGGCGGCTGTTAATTTTGGTGGTCAGGATATTCGAAACATGACTAACCAGGTATATTATGATGCTCAGTCAGTCACTCCCCCCCACCAGGTTGTTGGTTCATTAGCGTTAAAGATAACATCCCCGGATCCTATTTCAGTCTATGCGTTCAATACGGGAGACGCAACGACAGACGCAACAATTTTACTTCCTGTAACAGCGTGGGGCAAAGAGTATTACCGGCTCTCTTACCTGCCGGTACCGAACTATGCAGACATAGAAATTATCATTGCTAATCAGGATGCAACCCATGTATATCTGAATGGATCTACACTTTTAACTACGCTTAATGCAGGACAGGTCTTTTTTAACCTGTCAGGGACAGATTGGACAGGCAGGCGCGTTACATCTGACAAACCGGTGGCTTATTTCACGCATACCTCCATATCGTATGTTCCTGTGGGGAGAAATTATGGCGATATCCTGTTTGAACAACTGGCTCCCGTGAGCCAGTGGGGATATCGTTTCTTAGTGCCCAACGCTCCACAGAATAACAACACTTCAAATAACCGCATCCGGGTCATCGCTTCGCAACCCAATACAAGAATTACTTTTACAGGAGCAACAGTGACCACAACAGATCAAACTGGCGCACCTATACCGGGCGTAACAAATATTGCCGCCACCAATGGCATTCTCCAACAGGGACAATGGACAGAACTGTTGATCAACAGAATCAATCCGGCTGCGGACGCCTGTTATATTGAAGCTGATCAACCGGTGGGTGTGGCTGCCTATATGGTTGGAAGCGGCGCCGCTGGCTCGGCTAGTAACGTAGATGGTGACCCTTCCATTTGCTGGATACCCTCTGTAGACAAACAAATGGTACAGGATCAAATCATTTCACCATTTATGTTTGCACCAGGTACGCCCAATACTTTGTTAGACTCAATTGGGTTTAACACACATTACATGATCATTATCACCCCTACGGCTACGGCGAATCAGACCACCGTAAACGGGGTGCCCATAACCAGTGGATGGGTGAACAACGCTTCGGGTTTTTCGCACTATGTGTGGTATTTTACCTCTCCGACTGCCACCACTCTCGGCGATCTGAATAGAAGTTTCCGTATCAAAAACTCCAACGGTATCATCGTACTCGCCGGCGGACTTGGCAAGAATGAGTCGTATTATTATAATGCCGGCTCGGGTACATGCACAGTAGTTGAAAATTAAGGCGCTGCGTAGAGACGCGATAAATCGCGTCTCTGCCTGTTGTTGCATCTTTTTTATGCAGACGCGATAAATCGCGTCTCTACGGCGGACTTCTTGATGTGCGTGATTTTTTTTTACTTCCGCTTGAAATGAGAGAAAAATCATGTACTTTTGTGTTGAAAATAGAAAGAAAAATGAAAAAGATTGTTTTTTCCGGGCTGCTTTGTGTGCTTTCGGTGTGTGCGATGGCGCAGGTTGTTTCGGGATTATATACCGGCGTTGACAGGGTTCAGATGAATCGCTGGGTAGATTCGGTTTTTAACACATTGAGCGACGATGAGAAGATAGGACAACTGTTTATGCCTGTGGCTGTTCCCACATCGGATGCACAAAATATGCAACTGCTGAATGGCTACATTCAAAACATGAAAATTGGCGGTTTGCTGTTTCGCAGTGGCGACCCGGTCACGCAAGCCGATCTCACCAATCGTTTGCAGAAAAATGCTCGCGTCCCCTTATTGATCTCATTAGATGGCGAATGGGGGTTGGCCATGCGGTTAAATGGGACAACTCGTTTCCCAAAAAACATGATGCTTGGGGCAGTAGAAAACGTGAAGTTAATCGAAGAATATGCAAAAGAAGTTGGACGTCAATGCCATGAAATGGGTATCCATATCAATTTTGCGCCGGTTCTTGATGTAAACAGCAACGAGAACAATCCCGTGATCGGCATCCGCTCGTTTGGAGAGAATCCTAAGGTGGTGATTGAGAGAGGTTTACTGTATGCCAAGGGGTTAGAAAGTAGTGGCATCATTTCGGTAGCCAAGCATTTCCCCGGACATGGAAACACCTCGGATGATTCGCATCTTACCTTGCCGATTGTCAGCCGTAGCCTTACTTCGTTGAACAACATAGAATTATATCCTTTTCAGCAGTATATTTCCCAGGGATTTTCGGGGATCATGACGGGTCACATCTATGTTCCTGTATTAGATAAAATCATGCGGCCTGCCTCCCTGTCGGAAAACGTAGTGACCGATTTATTGAAGAAAACATTTGGTTTTCAGGGCTTATGCTTTACAGACGCATTAGAGATGCGAGGAGCATCTTCCACCGATCCCAAGCGCAGTCCGGTCGTTGCGGCGTTGTTGGCCGGTAATGATGTGGCATTGTCGCCGGGCAACCCCGAACAGGAATTTGAAGCCGTCAAGACAGCCATCAAAGCCGGAGTGCTGAAAATGAAAGACATCGAAGCTAAATGCAGGAAAGTATTACAATACAAGTATATAGCCGGACTAAACCACTATAAACCGGTCGAACTGAAAGGGTTGATGGAGCGATTGAATTCGCCTCATGCTGCGTGGCTGACGGCTAAACTGAATGAAGAGGCCATCACAGTCTTAAAAAATGAGAATGATTTTATTCCGTTAAAGCAGTTGGACAGGAAGAAGATAGCTATTCTCACGATCGGAGATCCATTTGGAGATGAATTTCAGCAAATGTTGAACAATTACGACGTTTTACCACGCTATCAAATCACAAAAGATACCAAAACTACAGAATTACAGCAACTTGCCAAAGAGTTGGAACAATATGATGCGCTTATCTGTGGAGTATATACGGTCAATATCGCGGAACCTCCTCTACTGCAGGATTTTGCAGCCAGAAAAGATTTAATTTATGCTTTCTTTACAATTCCTTATTTCTGTACCGAATATCAAACTTCGATTTACCGCGCCAAAGCCGTGATCATGGCTTACGAAGGCACACCGCTGGCACAGCAATATGCCGCCCAGGCCATTTTCGGAGGCATTGCGGCCAAAGGTAAATTGACGGTTTCGATTCCCGGCTTGTATTTCGCAGGGACAGGATATTTTACCTCGAAAACGCGATTAGGATATCACCAGCCCGAAGAAGTGGGCGTCAACGCTACCCGCTTGCTTGCCATAGATACGATTGTGCGCGAAGGATTGAAGGCAGAGGCATTTCCCGGCTGTCAAGTGCTGGTGGCGAAAGACGGCATGATTATTTTCAATCAATCGTATGGTTATCAGGATTATCAACAGACAAGGAAGGTTACAGACACATCGGTTTATGACCTGGCCTCGGTATCGAAAGCCATCGGAACGTTACTGTCTGTTATGAAAGCGTATGACAATCAATTAATTGCCCTGAATATGCCGGTTTCTCAATATTTACCTGCTTTAAAGGGAACCAACAAAAGCGATTTGCGTGTGGAAGAATTGTTGTATCATGAATCCGGCTTGCCTCCGGTGATTAATTTTTACCTGAATGCCATTGATTCAAGCAGTTTCAAAGGCGCTTTGTGGAGTACAACTGCTTCTAAGGCGTATCCTGTTCAATATGACCGCGATATGTATGTCCGTACAGACTTCAAATTCCGTTCCGACAGGGTTTCGGATCAGCCAAAGCCTGGATTTACAACTGAGGTAGCCCGTAATTTTTTCGTCAGCGATGCGTTTAAGTCTTTATATATGAAGGATATAATAAATGCCAAACTGACTGCACGCGGAAAATATGTGTATAGTTGTATCAATTTTATTTTACTGAAGATGATGGTAGAGCAACAGATGCAACGCCCTATGGATCAACTGTTAAACGATATGT
>Ga0209629_10001748_pt1 | contig 14117 bp, 9 predicted proteins | sample TergutCu122P5_FD_187286 | JGI IMG/M metagenome (GOLD analysis project Ga0209629, IMG submission 187286) | Cubitermes ugandensis P5 segment gut microbial communities from Kakamega Forest, Kenya - Cu122 P5 (SPAdes) (version 2) | ecosystem: Host-associated > Arthropoda: Insects > Digestive system >... | reverse complement strand
GAGGGATATGGAGTTTCGAGGCTTCGCCGCTTTGGGCGGCTACGTCATCCCAATTCCCCGACGTTTCACATCGGGCTACCCATATCTAATCCGTTCCGGATTATCATCTCTCATCTTTTAAAGTTATTCCAAATTCGATTAAAGATAAAAAGTAGTGTTATGTTAACTAAAATTTGGCGCATCGTCATTGCGAGGGCGATAGCCCAAAGCAATCCGGAAAAAGGCATGGATTGCTTCGCTCCGCTCGCAATGACGGCATAATAAAATTAACTTAACAGTAGTTGTAAAAACAGAGAGTAGTTGTAAAATTAAATATAAAATACTGTCAAAAACTTATATTTTGCTGTAAATCAATTGCTTTTTATGCTTATAAAAAGGTAGTTGTAAAAAATAAAAGTAGTTGTAAAAAAGTAGTAAGAAAATCTGCTCTATTTTTTAAGCATAGTAATAATCCGTAACATTACTTTTAACTTTTTTGGAGATACAACTCTATAACCTTGCAGATAAAGAAACGATGCCTTGTATTCAAAGTACAAAAAATTGGCCGCAAGGGAAACGAAGGTGATCTTTGGCGGGAGATTAGCCGAATATAACTTATACCCTTTTTTTACTAGAAAAAAAAAAGTTGTATATTTGCAAACTAATTTGGAAAAATTGTTTTTATGGGGAAAATAATAGCCATCGCCAATCAAAAAGGAGGAGTTGGAAAAACTACCACCGCTATTAATTTAGCAGCTTCATTGGCAGCTTTGGATAAAAAAGTATTGATCGTTGATGCCGACCCGCAGGCAAATGCCTCTTCGGGATTGGGCATCAATGTAAGAGACTTAAAAAAAACAATTTACGAATGCATAGTAAACGGAGTGGAGCCGAAAGATGCTATTTTAATGACCGAAATACCCAATCTTTCAATGCTTCCTTCTCACATCGATTTAGTTGGCGCAGAAATTGAAATGCTGAATTTTCAAAATCGGGAAAAAGTGCTAAAAGGAGTGTTAGAAAAAATAAAATCAGACTACGACTTTGTTCTGATCGATTGCTCTCCTTCTTTGGGGCTGATAACCGTGAATTCCTTAACCGCTGCCGACTCGGTGATTATTCCCGTGCAATGTGAATATTTCGCTTTGGAAGGAATATCCAAATTATTGAATACCATTAAAATAATCAAATCAAAATTAAATCCTGAATTAGAAATCGAAGGTTTTCTACTTACAATGTATGATTCCCGTTTACGGTTGGCCAACCAAGTTTATGAGGAAGTGAAAAAACATTTCGGCGAAATGGTTTTTGCTACCGTAATTCAACGGAACATCAAACTCAGTGAAGCTCCGAGTTACGGGCAGCCGGTTTTGCTATATGATCCGGACTCAAGAGGTTCGTATCATCATATACAATTGGCAAAAGAATTGATTGAAAAAAACAAAAGATAGTATGGCAAAACAAACGAAATCGGTTTTAGGGAGAGGTATTGAAGCTTTAATTACGATGGACGATTTGAACACCGGCGGTTCTTCGTCCATCAGTGAAGTGGAATTATCAAAAATAGAAGTAAATCCCGAACAACCTCGATCGGCTTTCGACCCGGAAACATTAGAAGAATTAGCCGTTTCCATTAAAGCTTTAGGAATAATTCAACCGATTACTTTACGGGAAATTCAACCGGATAAATACCGGATCATTTCCGGAGAAAGAAGATACAGAGCTTCACTCTTAGCCGGGTTGACAGCGATTCCGGCTTATATCAAAAAAGCCGACGATGAAAACATGATGGAAATGGCGCTGATCGAAAACATTCAGCGAGAAGATTTAAATGCAATTGAAATCGCTTTGGCCTTTCAAACGCTAATCGAAAAGCATAATCTGACTCAAGAAAAATTAAGTGAACGCATCGGGAAAAAAAGAGCAACTATTGCCAATTTCTTGCGACTCTTGAGATTACCGGCTGAAATCCAAATCGGATTGAAAGATAAGAAAATTGATATGGGACATGCCAAATCGTTGCTCTCTTTGGAAGATCCTTCTACTCAATTAATGGTATATGAACAAATTTTGGAATACGATTTTTCGGTCCGTCGTACCGACGAAATTGTAAAAGAATTGAACAAAACAGATTCAACCGAATCAACGAAAGTTGCTCCGGTAAAACTCAAAACACAAACCGCTCGTGAATATGATGAACTGAAAAAACAATTGTCTTCTTTTCTCGGCGTAAAAGTATCACTTTCCTGCAACGATAAAGGAGCAGGGAAAATCAGTATCTCATTTAATGATGAGAATGAGTTGCAAAGAATACTTCAGGTTTTTGATTCTATAAAAAATATTTCGTAATTTCGTCGATTCAATTAGGATTATTAAAATTTGAAACGGTATATCAACCTTGCGGCTATTTTGTTTTGGCTATGTCACGTTTGTTGCTTTGCGCAAACCGTTGACACTTCAAAAAAAGATACGGCTTCGGTTTCGGAAGTTCTTTTAATAACGACCGATACCCTAACGAGGGAATCACCTCCCAATGGAATAGAACAGCAGTTTCGTGAAAAATTTAAACCTGATTCGAAAAAAGCGACGATTTTTGCTGCCATTTTTCCCGGATTAGGGCAGATTTATAATCGGAAATACTGGAAATTACCGTTGGTTTATTGTAGTTTTATAGGTTGTGCTTATGCAATTACTTGGAATGGAAATCAATACAATGGCTATCGGAATGCCTATCTTGATTTTATAAACGACAGACCGGGCGTCAACTCGTGGGATGATTACCGATACGGCGCTTATCTGAAACAACCGCCTGAAGATTGGGACAACAATATGAAGCAAAGTTTTGCAAATACTTTGAAATCCGCAAAAGATTATTACCGACGTTATCGAGATTTGAGTTATATCGTAACCGTTGGGGTATATGCTATTTGGATTATTGACGCTTATGTTGACGCCCAATTGTTTAATTTTGATATTAGTCCCGACTTGAGCATGCGTGTAGAACCGGTAATTATCGATCGAGCGCCGAGTAATTCTCATTCAGTCGGGATGCAATTGAGTTTTGCTTTTTAGTAATTAATAAATAATGATGAAGAGTTTTTTTATACTACTTACCTTTTTTTCAAGTTATTACCTATCTGCTCAAACTACGGTTTGGGAGGAAATAAAAGAAAAAATGAAGGCCGGAGAAAAGACGACCAACGAAGAGGAGCAGATCAATATAGCCGCAGAACCCGACTCCGGCTTAGTTGCTCCCGAAGCATGGGATACAAATTTTGATAACCTCTTGAATTCTTGGTATGTAACTAAATATACAAACAAATTGAATCAAGACGGATATAATGAAAATATTCCGATAAGCGATTCGGTATATATGGAGCGATTATCTAAGCTCCCGAATATTATTGAATTACCTTATAATGAAACCGTTCGCCGATGTATTGACTCCTATGTGGAACGCCGACGAAATTTGGTGGAATATATGTTAGGACTGGAAGCATTTTACTTTCCGATGATTGAAGAAACTTTGGATAAATATGGTTTACCCTTGGAATTAAAATACTTGGTTATTATTGAATCGGCCATGAATCCGGAAGCGCTTTCCAGAGCCGGAGCTTCGGGACTTTGGCAGTTTATTATCTCCACAGGTAAAAATTATGGTTTGGAAATCAATAGTTTAATTGATGAACGACGAGACCCGATCAAATCAACCGACGCCGCTTGCCGTCATCTGAAAGATTTATATGATGCCTACGGAGATTGGAATCTGGTTATTGCAGCTTATAATTGCGGAGGCGGAAGTGTTAATAAAGCAATCCGACGAGCGGGAGGGAAAAAAGATTATTGGGCAATTTATCCGTATCTTCCCCGGGAAACTCGTTCCTATGTGCCTTTTTTCATTGCAGCTAATTATATAATGAACTATTACGCTTTTCATCACATCTATCCTGTACAAACTACCCTGCCGCTTTCCACCGATACAGTAATGGTTAATCAAATGATTCATTTTGACCAAATCGCCGATGTATTAAAAATAGATAAAGAGCAAATTCGCGCATTAAATCCCCAATACAAAAGAGACATTATCCCCGGAAACTATCGGCCGCAAATTCTGAAATTACCAACCATACAAGCCTACGATTTTGTAGAAAAAGAAAATGAAATCGCAGCTTATCGAGCCGATGAATTATTTACCAATCGAACTTTTGTTGAACAAAGCAGGGCGGTCAATCGTACCGAAAGAATAATTCATCGAGTAAACTCCGGAGAAACGGTACTAACAATCGCCAATAAATACGGAGTAAGCGCAAAAAGTGTTCGCAAATGGAATAACTTAAGATCCAAGACTAACCGATTGCTTGCCGGTAAATATTTAATCTTATACGTTGATAATGGGGGATATGTGGCAAATACTACCTCCTCAAGGATGAAATCCGAATCATCTTCTTCTTCCGAATCACAAAAAAACAAATCAACGAGTAACATCGATTTTTCATCAATCGATACAAAACATTACCGGGTGCAACCGGGAGATTCTTTCTATACGATCGCTCAAAAATATCCGGGATATAGTCCTTCAGATTTGATGAAATTGAACAATTTAACCCGTTCTAATTTAAAAGTCGGGCAATATATCTTGGTTCCAAAAATTTAATGCATTGATAAACGGGAAATATGGATAATCTCGAAAAAAATAAATTATCCGACGATGAAATGATTCAGGAGGCATTTGATCGCTTGCTTACAAGCTATGCTCATTCAAATCACCGGCAGAAATTCGAGATCATCAAGAAAGCCTTTCATTTTGCCAACAAAGCTCACAAAGGAGTTAAACGACTTTCCGGAGAGCCTTACATCATGCACCCGTTAAATGTTGCGCAAATTATATGCGAAGAAATGGGCTTGGGATCAACCTCTATCATCTCAGCTCTACTTCACGATGTAGTGGAAGATACCGATTATACGGTGGAAGATATTGAAAAACTTTTCGGTGTCAAAATTGCGCAAATTGTTGACGGATTAACCAAGATTTCAGGTGGAAATTTTGCCGAAGCTGCTTCCGCTCAAGCTGAAAACATGCGAAAGTTACTTGTTACCATGTCAGACGATATTCGCGTTATATTGATAAAAATTGCCGATCGATTGCACAATATGCGTACATTGGGTTCGCTTCCGCCTGCCAAACAATATAAAATTACCGGCGAAACCATGTTTTTATATGCTCCTTTGGCGCATCGCTTAGGGTTATTTGCTATTAAAACCGAATTGGAAGATTTAAGTTTCAAATACGAACATCCCGATGAATATAAACAAATCAGCCGAAAATTAGAAGCAACAAAAGCGAATATGGAAAAAATCTATGCTCGTTTTGTTGCCCCGCTTTATCCCAAATTAGATAAATTAGGTATTGTTTATCGGATACAGGAGCGAGTGAAATCGGTTTATTCCGTCTGGAACAAGATGCAATCAAAAAAGATTGATTTCGACGCTATTTATGATCTTTTTGCCGTTCGTATCGTCTTCGATCCAAAACAGGATATTGAAGTAAAAAAACAATGCTGGGATATCTATTCCATCATTACCGATTTGTATAAAATACATCCCGGACGAATACGCGATTGGGTAAGTCGCCCCAAAGCCAATGGCTATCAAGCGCTTCATTTAACGGTTATGGGACCGGACGGTCAATGGGTTGAAGTTCAAATTCGCAGCGAACAGATGGATGAAATTGCCGAAAAAGGTTTTGCGGCCCATTGGAAATATAAAGAACATGGAGAACAAAACGCTATTGATGAACAAACGGAATTAGATCGTTGGTTAGAACGAATTCAAGATGTTTTAGAAACTCCCAGCCCAAGCGCCATGGACTTTTTAGACACAATTAAATTGAATTTGTATGCCTCCGAAATATTTGCCTTTACACCGAAAGGAGAAATCAAAACTTTGCCTCAAGGGGCCACAGCATTAGATTTTGCTTATGAAATTCATACCAATGTAGGCGACCGTTGCATCGGAGCAAAAGTCAATCATCAATTAGTGCCGCTCAGTTACAAATTATCTTCCGGCGATCAGGTAGAAATATTATCTTCAAGATCGCAACAACCGCAACAAGAATGGTTGAATTACGTCACAACCGCAAAAGCCAAAACAAAAATCGAACTATCATTGAAAAAACAAAGAAGAGAAAAAATTAAGCAAGGAGAGGAAATTGTAGAAAAATGGTTAATAAATGCCCAAATTGAATACAATAATTCGGTGTTGGATAAAATCATTGCCTATTACGGTTTTCTCAAAAAAGACACTTTCTTTTACGCAATAGCCGAAAAACAATTGGAACTCTCCGAAAATCCTCAAAAAATAATCAAAGATAAAACTAAAAATTTCTTCGTTCGCTATGTAAAACATGCTTGGAATGCAGTTACTCCCTCTTCAGGAAAAGATAACGATGATACTAAAAATATGAAAATCCCGTCTTTGGAAGTCTGCCAACTCGATCGAAAAAAAACTTTTATTCTTGATGAGGAAGATTATCAGAAAAAATACATGATAGCCTCTTGCTGTAATCCTATTCCGGGTGATGAAGTTTTAGGTTTTATACGAGACGATGGACGGTTAGAAATACATAAACGCTCTTGCAATCAGGCGCTTACAATTAAAACTCGTTTTGGCGATCGCATAATTTCATGCGGTTGGGCGGGCCATAAATCGTTCTCGGTTCCCGGAATAATTCGTATAAAAGGGATCGACCGAATGGGCATATTGAATGATATGACGAAAGTGATTGCCAACGACTTATCAATAAATATCCGAAAATTAACGGTGGATACCACCGGCGGAGTATTTGAAGGTGTTATCGAAGTTATCGTTCACGACTTAGATGATATAAATCAGTTATCACACCGTTTAATGAAAATAAAAGGCGTAGAAAGCGTGAAGCGAGTAATGGAATAATTTGGATTATTCATAAAAACATCGTACCTTGTGCTGCGAATTGAAGTTGTTCGTAATGAAAAAAGAAAAATTTCATATTGAATTTGTATTTGATAAAGCAAGTAAAAATAGTCTGTGGGAATACCTTTCCACAGCTTCCGGCTTATCCGAATGGTTTGCAGATTCAGTAGTTATCGATGAAAAAATATTCACTTTCCGATGGAAAAATTATTTCAATAAAGCGGAAGTAATCGGAATAATTCCATTTAGCTATATTCGTTTTCGGTGGTTGGAAGATGAAAATCCCGCGGATTTCTTTGAATTTCGCTTGCATAAAATAGAGCTGACCGGAGGAGTCATGTTAGAAATTACCGATTTTGCCGATGACAACGAAAAAGCGAGCGCTGTAGCTTTATGGGAAACTCAGATTAGAACACTGAAGCGGGTACTCGGATTATAAAGAAATACTTTATTATTTTATTTCTTATTCATAAAAGTACTACCTTTGTGATTCAAATGATGGGTTTATGCTTCGCATAAAAAAACTTTATTCTTTTGTTTTAAAGACTTTTTTGCCTTTGTTGCTGGCAACATTCAGCGTATGTCTTTTCGTTTTTCTGATGCAATTTCTTTGGAAATACGTAGATGACATGGTAGGAAAAGGCGTAGCTTTGAAAGTCCTAGCCGAATTGTTCTTCTATGCGGGTATTTATTTGGTCCCCATGGCTCTTCCCATTGCCATTCTGTTGGCCTCTCTGATGACATTCGGAAATTTAGGCGAACACTTAGAACTTTTAGCCATGAAATCATCCGGCATTTCGCTCCTACGAATCATGAAACCCTTGATCATTTTAATCATCTTTATTTCCGGAATTGCTTTTGTCTTTCAAAACAATGTTTTGCCCGGCACACAAATAAAATTATGGACGCTCGTTTATTCACTCAAAATAAAGACACCCGAATTAGATATTCCCGAACGATCTTTTTATAAAGAAATTCCGGGCTATAACCTCTATGTTCGTTATAAAGATAAAACGGGATTATTGAGGGATGTGAAGATATACGATCATACCAAAGCATTTGATGATGCAACGGTTACCGTTTGCGATTCAGGACGCATAAAAATGTCGGACGACAAAAAATACCTGATTATGACTTTGTATAACGGCGAATCATTTCAAAATATGGAAACCAATCGCTCTCGCTACAACCGAAATTTAATACCTTTTCAACGGCAGACATTCACAAAGCGCGATATCTTAATCGCTTTTGACAGTAATTTTAATATGGCTGATGAATCCATCATGCAGAACCGGGATGTCAGCAAAAATATCCCGGAACTTCGCGCGTTTATCCGCACTGCAAGTGCTGAAGAAGACAGCATTACGAAAGCCATTTTCCCCGCGCTTATCAATCAAGTATATGCCTCAACATTTAAAGAAGACCGATCGTATCCTGTTGCAATAAAAACCTCGACAGATACGCTACCCATAACAAATTTTGAATTACTATATAACAGCCTTCCGATTATGAACCGATTACGAATATTGGATGATGCAAAAATGAAAATCGATCAATTGACCAATGATTATAATATGCGGCTTTTTAATCAAACAGTTAAACTAAAAGAGATCAGAGGACATAAAATTGAATTCCACAGAAAATTTACGCTTTCAATAGCTTGTCTGCTGTTCTTTTTTATCGGAGCGCCCTTAGGAGCAATTATCCGAAAAGGCGGATTAGGATTGCCCGCTGTCCTTTCGGTTTTCCTGTTTATTTTGTATTATACCATCGATACTTTCGGGTGGAAAATGGCAAGGCAAGACTCTTGGGCGGTTTGGCAGGGAATGTGGCTCAGTTCGGTAGCTTTAGCTTCCTTAGGTGCATTTTTTACATATAAAGCGGTAAATGATTCTGTAGTTATGAATCCCGATGCATGGGGAGAAAATCTGCTTCGACTATTCGGGAAACGAGAAATACGAAATTATACTCGGAAAGAAGTTATTATGAACTTTCCTGACTATCCGGAAGCAATCCGATCGATGGCCAATTGGAATACAAAAGCAAAAGCTTATTTAGAACAAAAACAAAAGATTCCTTTCTACATTTCTTTTTGGAAACAAGATTTTCGAGATACGCGACTCAATCGGCTGTTGACTTCCATGGATCGTTGCATCGAAGACTTGCTAAATTCAAATGAAAATTTAATTATCGGGAAATTAATGGATTATCCGGTAATCACTCCCTATCGCTTATCCTTTCTCAACAAACCGACGATCCGTTGGATAGCCTCCGTCTTTTTGCCCGCAGGTATTATGATCTATTGCATCTTCCTTATAAAACAAAAACAAATCAACAACGATATGCGAACAACAATAAAAGTAAATGAAGAAATAAGTAAAGAATTAAAAAATATGAATTTGGATGGTGAAGATCATCCGAAAAAACAATAAATATGTCGGTAGAAAAATTAAATACGATTGAGGAAGCGATTGAAGATTTTCGTGAAGGAAAATTCCTGATCGTAATCGACGATGAAAATCGCGAAAATGAAGGTGATTTTATCATCGCTGCCGAAAAAGTAACACCTGATAAAATCAATTTTATGATGACTCATGGGCGAGGTCTCCTTTGTGCACCCCTAACCGAAGAGCGATGCAATGAATTGGAATTGGACCTGCAAGTTTTGAGGAACACATCGATTTTTGATACGCCATTCACGGTTACAGTCGATAAAATCGGAGGCGGTTGCACCACCGGTGTTTCAATGCACGATCGTTGTGAAACCATTAAAGCTTTGGCGGATAAAAATACAAAACCTTCGGATTTAGGACGTCCGGGACACATCAACCCGCTTCGAGCCCGCTCGAAAGGCGTTTTAAAAAGAGCGGGCCATACGGAAGCTACCATCGATTTTGCCCGTTTAGCCGGACTTTTTCCTGCCGGCGCATTAATCGAAATTATCAACGAAGACGGAACGATGGCGCGTTTACCGGATTTAATCAAAGTTTCGGAAAAGTTTGGCATTAAAATTGTAACTATTAAAGATTTGATTGCCTATCGTTTGAATTTCGAAACATTAATAGAAAAAGGCGAAACGGTGAAAATGCCTACCCATAACGGCCATTTTCTATTGACTCCTTTCCGACAAAAATCAAACGGTTTGGAACATATAGCATTAGTAAAAGGCGAATGGGGAAAAAACGAACCGGTTTTAGTGCGTATGCATTCGTCCTGTGTAACCGGCGATATATTCGGCTCGCTGCGTTGCGAATGCGGTGAACAACTGCATACCTCGATGGAAATGATTGAAAAAGCAGGAAAAGGAGTAGTTGTATACCTCAACCAAGAAGGACGAGGCATCGGCTTAATGGATAAAATGCGGGCATACAAATTGCAAGAACAAGGTTTAGATACTGTTGACGCCAATTTGCATCTGGGACATGATTCAGACGAAAGAGAATACGGAGTCGGCGCTCAAATCTTAAGAGAATTGGGAGTTTCTAAAATTAAATTGATAACCAATAACCCGGTTAAACGAGCCGCACTGGAAGGCTATGGCTTGGAAATCGTAGAAAATATCCCAATTGAAATAACCCCAAATCCATATAATACCTTTTATTTAAAAACGAAAAAAGAACGAATGGGTCATATTCTCAATAATTTATAAACTTAACTTCATATTAAAAAACAAAACAGGATGAAAACGTTTTTAAAAATAGCAGGAATTTCCTTGCTTGTAATTTTACTTGTGTTAATTATGCTCCCTTTCCTTTTTAAAGGAAAAATTGTTGAATTTGTTAAAAAAGAAATAAATCAAACCGTAAACGCCCGCGTAGATTTTGACAAAATCGGGTTAAATTTTTTTCGTAGTTTCCCAAACGCTACCGTTTCATTAGACAATCTGAAAATTATCGGAATCGATGAATTCGAAAGCGATACCCTCTTCTCTGTCAAATCGATTTCCGCTACTATCGATCTCAAAAGCCTCTTTGGAAATTCGGGCTACGATATTAAGAAAATTATTGCAAACCGGGCTTTCTTATATGCCCATGTTCTTGAATCGGGAAAAGCGAATTGGGACATCATGAAAGAAGAAGGAAAGGATGCTAAACCGGATACATCCACTTTTAAACTCCGGTTAACCGAAGTAAATATTCGCAATTCCGATCTTTATTTCGTTAACGATTCGTCTCATATAGTCATGGCATGGCAAAATCTGAACGGAAATCTTTCCGGCGATATGACTGTCGATGAAACACGAATTAAAACCAATTTTTCAATGGATGCATTGAGTTTTATCATGGATAATATTCCTTATTTATCGGGAGCAAAAGCAAGAGGAGATGCAATTATCAACGCCGACCTGAAGAACATGAAATTTACTTTTGCCGAAAATAAATTCCAAGTCAATGAAATTAAAGCCAATCTCGACGGATGGATCAGTTTTCCCGACGAAAAACGAACCGATATGGATATTCGTTTCAATGCTCCGGAAGCACAATTCAAAGATATTTTATCACTCATACCTGCTATTTATTCGAAAGATTTCAAAAACTTAAAAACCTCCGGTAAAGCTTCGCTGGAAGCAAACGCCAAAGGAATAATGAGCGAAGAAACAGTGCCGGCATTTGATGCAAAACTGATTGTGTCAGAAGGTTTTTTCCAATATCCGGGCATGCCTGAATCTGTTAAAAATATTCGTACAAATATTCATGTGTACAATTCGGGTGGCAGCATGGATAATACTCAAGCGAATATTTCCGATTCTCATTTCGAAATGGGTGGAAATCCCTTCGATTTTCAGTTATTTTTTCGCAACCCGATCAGCGATCCCGACATCCGTCTTTCAGCACAAGGAAATTTGGATTTAGGTATGATTAAAAAAGTTTATCCGTTGGACAGCTTGGAATTAAATGGTAATTTATCTGCAAATCTGAAATTGGCTACTAAAATGTCGTATATCGACAAAGCCCAATACGAAAAAGTTGAAGCTGCCGGAACATTAAATGTCAAAGACATAAAGATTCAATCCGAAGGAAAGAATACTATTCAAATTCAGAATGCCGGACTTACTTTTTCTCCTCGATTCGTAGAATTAAACGATCTTTCCGCTAAAATCGGGAAAAACGATTTAGCAGCTTCCGGAAAACTGGAAAATTTTCTTCCCTACTTCATGAAAAATGAAACCCTGACCGGCAACTTGAGCGTAAGCTCCAATTATCTTAATCTCAATGATTTTATGAGTGATAATGCAGCCTCGACCGATTCTTCCCAAATTGGAATCATTGAGATACCTAAGAATCTGAACCTTAGTTTAACCGGAAACTTTAAGCAATTAATCTTCGATCGACTGAATATGGCCGATGTCACCGGACAAATCGCAGTCAAAGACGGTAAAGCCGAAATGAAAAACTTAACAATGAACGCATTGGGTGGAAAGATGAATATGAATGGTTATTACGATACCGGAAAAAATCCACAACAACCGGAAGTTTCTATTAATATGGATGTACAAGAGGTTTCTTTTGCTCAAACTTTTTCTACATTTTTAACAATAAAACAAATTGCTCCTATCTTTGAAAATTTGAAAGGGAATTATTCTACCAAATTTCAAATGGTTTCACCTTTAGGCAAAGATTTTATGCCTATTCTCACTTCATTGACCGGCGGCGGTTTATTAAGTTCCGGGAATGTAGCTATCTCCGGGAATCAAGTATTAAACGGTTTGGCCGCCACACTGAAAAACGAATCGCTTAAGGATTTGAAAATAAAAGATTTGAAATTACCGTTTTCCATTGATAACGGGCGCGTTTCAACAAAACCCTTTGATGTTAATTTCGGCGAAGGAACTCTTAATCTACAAGGATCGACCGGTTTAGACCAATCGATCAATTATACGGCAAAAGTAAACCTAACCGGTAAAATGTCCAACCAATATCTGAATAATGTGACTGTTCTCATTGGCGGTACTTTTGCGAATCCTAAATTCAGCATCGACGTAAAAAATGCCGCCGACCAGTTGTTGGGCAATTTGGCTAATTCTGTTTTAAAAAGCGATAATCAAGGAGCTACTTTATCTGAGCAAGTAAACGAACAAATTGAAAAACAAGCGGAGACGATCCGCAAGCAAGCCAAAGATGCCGGCGATCAATTGGTTGCTGAAGCAGAAAAACAAGGGCAAAATTTAATCGACCAAGCAAATAAAACCTCCAACCCAATAGCAAAGATTGCTGCGGTAAAAGGGGCAGAATCGGCAGCTAAAAAACTAAAAGACGAAGCGAGGAAACGAGCCGACCAATTGAATGCTGAAGCGGAAAAACAAATTCAAACGCTGAAAGATAAAGCGGGACAAGAAAAAGGAAAAAATTGAATCAACCGAATATATCGATAGTTTCTAAAAGTCGTGCTCGACTCGCGATCTTCTGCTTATACTTTTGCACGGGAATTTGTTTTTCGAGTTGGGCAAGCCGGATTCCCGACATAAAAAATGCTTTGGGATTAAATGACGCCGCATGGGGAACTACTTTGTTGATGATTCCGGTCGGACAGATTTGCGGTATGTCTATCTCCGGATTGATTGTATCCAAAGTCGGAAGTAAGAAAATATTGCCCTGGGCTTTGACGGGTTATGTTGTCGCTCTGCTGCTTATCGGACTGTCCTCAACGGGATATGCGTTAATAATGAGTCTGATAGTATTTGGCTTCACCGGTAATTTCTGCAATATCTCAGTCAATACGCAGGGAATAAGCCTTGAAGCCGTTTATGATAAACCGATTATGGCTTCTTTTCACGGAGGTTGGAGTCTTGCGGGACTTACCGGAGCTTCCATCGGGCTGCTAATGGCGTCGATCCGGATTCATCCTGTCTTTCATTTCTGTATCGTAGGAGTAATTGTCATTGTTACTGTATTATTAAACAAACAATATCTTCAACCGGACATCAAAAAGGAAAAAGACCCTGCCGACATCGCTGCCCGAAAGCATAGAAAGCCCGAAACTTTTTTGTTCCTGCTCGGGATAGTGGCTTTTTGCGGAATGGCTGCCGAAGGATCGATGGCAGATTGGAGCGGACTGTATCTGATTGATGTGGTCGGAAAGCCGAAACATTTAGCTCCGATAGGTTTAGCCGCTTATATGATAACGATGGCTTCGGGACGGTTTATGATAGACAAAGCTACCCGCAGATGGGGAAGGAAACGTATTAT
>Ga0209629_10001745_pt1 | contig 14124 bp, 12 predicted proteins | sample TergutCu122P5_FD_187286 | JGI IMG/M metagenome (GOLD analysis project Ga0209629, IMG submission 187286) | Cubitermes ugandensis P5 segment gut microbial communities from Kakamega Forest, Kenya - Cu122 P5 (SPAdes) (version 2) | ecosystem: Host-associated > Arthropoda: Insects > Digestive system... | reverse complement strand
TATTAATATTTGATTCTCCCAAAACTTCCCAAAGTTTTAATATTGGTATACTGTCATACGCTTTTGTCAAATCTACAAACAATAAATGAGTTTCTTGGTTTGTTGCATTCCTTTTTTTAATAACTTGTTTCATGCAAAAGATGTTGTCTGTACATGATCGTCCTGAAGAATTGTGCGGTCTTTATAACACTTAAGGCTGATATTTATTTCTTCCTTCTTCAGCAGTATCTCCAGCAGCTCAAAATTTCCATTCCTGGTTGTGGCATGTAGCAAAAACACACGATTCTTGATGTTCGGATCTGCACCACTACCAAGAAGAAGTTTGATGAACCCTGTACTTATCTTCATCTGGCAAGCGATTTCTAGTAGATAGGAAGGATACGGTTCATTGCACCATAGATTGGAACTGGTTTCATTGAGACTTTTAAGAACAGCTTTAAATTTACCACGCTGAAGTGCAGCAAGAAGATTTTTTATCACAGTACGATGAATTTAAGCTTACCATTAAGGGTGCCGGTAGAAGTGGCTTTAAGTCTGGATTCGTCTCCATTATAATTTATCTCAAAGTAGATTCTCTGTATCCTGGATAGTAATCAAGGTGAAGGCGAAGTGACAATTGATGTTTCATCTTGCGTTTAACACAATTCTTGTAGGGGTATTCTGCAGCACACCCAATAGCAGTATAGCCTTCTTTTTTAGGCATATTCAATTTTTTTTCTGATTCGTCATCAGCTTATCAAGTAGTCTGTAGGAACCAGCACCGTTCTTACCATTCCCACAAACAGACAGGACAGAGAGGTGTAGAGCTGTGTTCAATTTTATGTTCTGACTCGTCATCAGCGTACAAAGTTGTCCGTAGGAACCAGCACGGTTCTCACCATTCCCACAAACAGACAGGACAGAGCGGTGTAGAGCTGTGTTCAATTTTATGTTCTGACTCGTCATCAGCTCATCAAGCTGTCTGTAGGAAACGTTACGGTTCTCACCATTCCCACAAACAGACAGGACAGCGCGGTGTAGAGCTGTGTTCAATTTCGCATCAGTGTCGCTGACATCTTGGCTATCTGCATTTGTTCTACTGTCTACCTCCCTCATTTCCAACACAGCAGTCTGTGCCCTGTCAATTACACTCGAAGACTCACCGGCTGCCTCTTCGTACGCCTCAGTGTCTCCCATTTCCGATACTGTGGACAAGAAGACAGCACAAACTAACTACAGTTCGTGAAGACCGGAGTTGACTTATGTTAGGTAATAGTACTAGTAATAGTATTGTTTATTGATAGAGATGTGACAGAAGATGGAAATATTCATTTCAACGAGAAAGAATCCAAATCCAAAGGCTTATAGAAAGTAAAAATTATTTTATGACCTATAAAAACTTGGCTATTAATGGCCGATTATGCTGTCTGTAACTTGAAAGTGCTTGAGAAGAAGGAGATTAGAAAATATAAGGGAAAGAAAACCTGATAAACTTACGGCATGAACAGCTTCACTGTTTATGGTGACCTTCAATTGTTAACTACGATTTAATCATTAAAAATATGTGGACAAAGCTGGTAACATACGTAAAAGGAGCAAAACTTAGGACTCCATACAGAGTTTTAGACGACTTCAAGGAAAAAGAAAGCGTTTGAATGAGGCTTTGTTTTGCTCTAATTGTATATATCGATTCTGAATTTACAAACTGGACTGAAGTGTCTGAGTATTGTCCATAAATCGAGGCTTTTAGAATATTACATTTTCTTTATCCTAAAATGTTATTTTGGTTTCGGCTTCGTTATTCACGCGCTTGTATGAATGTGAATAAAACCATGAAATCGCCTGTTTAAAATTGCAGTCAGAAAAGCTGCACTGTCCTCTATGGGAAAGACTATATGGGCCGTTTTCTAATTCTGTTAAATCACACTCCATTTGATTTTACTTAAGTCAAGATTAATTTTGCGTCAAATTATTTTCCTAACTTCATATCAGATGTCCATTATGTCGGGAGTGGGTTTCCTGCCGTTACCAACCGAATCTGCTGATTAGCCGCTTTAAGGAAATAAGTTTGTCACTTCCGAGATTTCAAATTTCTGCTGCGATGTAGTTGTGGTCTTAGGTCTTCAGTGATGTTACGCTGCCTAAGTTGGTACCTGTATATATACGTTTATGTATATCACACTGGTCCACTCTTCAAGTGTGAATTATTGGAAACACAGTGTTGAGAGCCAAAACAAGACAAAGAGCGGCGACATACATTTATACTGTAAATGGGTATTTCGCATTTTCTAACGATTTCTATTCTTTGTTGCAGGCTTCGACTTGGGCATAAAAAAGACCATTGCTCCAGAAACACATAACTTCCTTTTGTGAAGGACAACATTTGGCTGGATGGTTCTCTGGATTTCGAACCCAGAAAGGCATATTCGCATGTTGAAGTCCTGCGACTGTGTGTAGACACTTTGGGGAAGCCGCTTGGCAATCGCCTTACAAATGAAAAAAATCACGAAAAAACTCACTCAGGTTAGCCAATATTGCCCAGCTGAACAGGGTTGACAAAGATGCCTGGTTTCGACTTGACCACTGTTTTACGGGCGGCCTCGACTGACCTGCTGACTTCAGCCACAATTAGATTGAGATTCAGGCTACTTGTGTCAACCCTCGATCAGCGTATCTGCCCGTTTGTCGAACCAAGTAGTTTCCCACATCAGCTAACTTTGAGTCGAATCTCTCAGTTTGGGCTCTGATTTGGTCGGCAAAGAGTGGAATTCCCATATGCTGTTACCAGTGTAAGAAAGTGCACCGGTAGCAATAAGAAAACACTTGCACTGTAGCGCCTGCAGCTTCCTGATGTGGGTGCGAGCGGCGAACTTACAGATGCGACAAAGGAAATCCGTCGTTGAACGAATGAATTGCTTATAACAGAACTCCGTTCCTGACGGACAGACCACTCCTTTTGTTAGGACCCAAAACTCCAACTCTCTGCGCAGATTTCTTTCTAAGATTGTAGATGTGAGGCGACGAGATCAGCCGTGTATCAAGATTCACCTCCAGAAAACGGGCTGTGTCGAACCAAATTATGATCTCTCCAAAGAACTGTACTGGTCGGGACTTGCGAATGCGCCAAAGGACCTTGCGAAGATAATGCAGGTACACTTCGAGTCCTTGATGGCAATCCTCTATTCACTCAACCACAGAATTTGGTCGCTGAGATCCAAGTAAGTGACGGGCAGCGCTAGCTTACGGGACGTCGCTATGATTATCGTGTTGTCCGCGTAGGGAAACAACTCGACGTGATAAGATGGAGTAGGCATGCATGAGGGTGTGCTACCGTCCTACTGCCCGATGTCGCAGGACGGAATCGATAGTGTCATTGGAAAGAGAGGTCTGTTCATGTGCCGAATTGCAAGTCTGTTCTTGTTCCAGAGGCTGAAAGAAGCATGTCAGGAGATGCGCGCAATTTAAAAAAAAACTAGATGCCAGCTGTCAACAAGTTTTTATTTTCCTGCCAGTCGAGTAGTCGAAGGAAATTCACGCTATTCTGAAAGAAACATTAAGGGAATATGCACCATTGTATGCCACCGTCAAAAACTGGGTGACCCAGTTTAACGTGGTGATTTTTCCACCTATAATGCGCCTCGTCCTGGACGACCCAAAACAGTGACCACACCGCAGATTATTCATCAAATTCAAGAGCTAATTTTGGAAGACGGCCGCATTTCGTCTAAATCAATAACTGAGCAATTGGGCATCTCACGTGAGCGGGTTGGACCCATCATTCATGAAGAAATGGACATGCGGAAGCTCTCCGCGAAGTGGATCCCGAAATCCCTGAACGCGGATCAAAAACTTCAACGGTGCCAGTCGTCTGAGAAAATTTCAATTTTTTCGGCGCTATCCAAATGACTTCCTCTCGCGATTGGTGACCACGGAAGAAACCTAGTTTTATCACTATGACCCGGAGACAAAGCAACAATCAATGAAGTGGAGGCACAACGGCTCATCCCGCCCCAAACAATCCCGAGTACAAAAATCCGCTGGAAAATTTCTCGCCTCGATGTTTAGGGGTCAATACGGCATTCTCCACATTGATTAACTTCCAAAGGGCCAAACTATCAACGCGGAGTATTACTCATTTCTATTGGTGCAATTTTGAAGGAAAAGCGCGGCGGGTAGTTCACCAAGTGGGTCTTTTCCTTGCACGAAAATGCCCCGTCATAGGGGGCACTTGCAACCCACAAGAAACTGGCCTACCTGAGTTTCCAGTGTCTTGATCACTCACACTATTCTCCGGATCTGGTACCGTCGGACTACCACCTGTTCCCTGGACTGAAAATACAATTTAAAGGTCGCCATTTTTCGTACGATGTGGAGGTCATTGCTGCCGCGGAGACCTGGTTGGACGGACAATATTCCGAAATTTTTGAGTGGCTTGCAAAAGTTAGAGCAACGGGCTAAGAAATTCATAGAGCTTCTTGAGGAATATGTTGAATAAATCCTGAGTTTGGTCGCTTAGCCTTTTTCTTTCCTGTTCGGGCTAAGGACTTATCAGCGACCCCTCGTGTTTGACATAACGGACTGAAAAAATCGAGGAAAAATAATTCACTCTGCACCACTCCAGCGCGCAAGCAACAACAGTTATTTGTGGCTGTCTAGAAGGACGCTTCGAACGTCCTGCCACGCAGTTTGGAAGAGGTGTTTTTACATGGTACGAGAGGAAGTTAAAGATCTGTAGCTTTCTTTGGTCAAATCTATGAAAACAGTGTGCATTAGCTTCTTAATCGCCAGTGTTCCTGGTCTCTCTTTCGAAGAGGCGGGATAGGTGCAGAGACGTGTTCTGTTGGGGTCCAAAACAAAAACCTCTCATCAAGCAGTAGCCCGCCCTTGCTTATTTCACTTAGGATACTAGTGAGTAGTGTCTTTCCACACAACTTGCCAAACGTATATAGCAAAAGCATTGGACGATAAGATTAGGGCAGTGTCGGGTCCTCCCCTATTTTCAAGATGGAGATCAGGTGGCCTGACAGTGTTCAGAACAGGTGGACGCGTTGCTATATAGACATCGTTGTGGCCGGTGATTAGTTCTCAAGGAGAGTACGGAATCAATTCAAGTTGCTGGAGGGTGAAATTACAGCCAGGACGTGAGGCAAAAAGAAAGTCACAAGAGGATCAAATTTTATTATTCACTAAAGAAAGCACAAGTGATTGTCTTAGAAAATATTAATGTTTATTTCGCACTATTCGTGAGCAGACTGCTCACGAATAGTGCGACATACACGCATCAACAAGGACACTGCCAGTACATGCAGCCACATTACAACTGATTTAATCGAACACCGATGTACCATAATTGACCATTTTAACAAAGAGTAACTTTAGCAAGCGCAGATAAAGAATGACTGCATCGAAACATTTTGGACCCATTTTAATGTAAATTTTAATATTGTTTTTAAGACAATCACTTGTACATTCGTTGGTGAATAATAAGCTTTGATAGTACAAAAATACACGGTACAAATGTAAAAAAAAAATGAAAAAAGTCACAAGAGGGAGTGAGCTGCCAGAGAAAACCGGGAAAATAATAAACGAAGGAGAAAGGGCAGTCGCCTGGACGCTGGAAATGAAATACAGAAATGAGGAGGAAAGAGAAGTGTCAGGGCACGAAGAATATTAAGCAACGAATGAGAAAGCGAAAACCAGAGCAAGAAAAGTAAAATTAACAAATGAAGAAAGGAAGGAGAAAACATTTCTGCCAGGGCACAATAAGAAGAATGATAAACATGAGGAGGGGCACGTTAGAGGAAAGCAACAGAACGAAGAAATGAAAAACGAAAGTGAGCTGTCAAGACACGGGAAAAAATTAAAAACGAAGGAAGAAGAAGAGACGTCAGAATAAGAGAGAAAATGAGTAATGACTGTAGTAAGGAGGATGGGGAAGACGATCTTAAAAAACAAGACAGGAAGTGTATGTACAGGGTAAAATTGAGCCGCTTTCCTGCAAACAATTTTGCAGTGGGGAAGCAATGAGTGTTAAATTACCCGACTGTGCATTTGTAGCTTTAGGTATCCAGCATGGAATGCGCATGTGCATTACTTTGATCCGCGGCCTGCACGGCTGTACAATATTTTTCCACCTTATCTCACAAAGGCACTATTTTTCGAAAGAAACCCCCAAGCGATTGCACCGAAAATGTGTGTTGGTATTTACTCTACAACTTTTGTCTGAAACTTTTATAGCCCCGTTCGAGAAATTGCGAAAAGCGGCTATTAGAATCTTAATGTCTCTCCGTCTGTACCCATGGAACAACTCGGCTCCCACGGGACGGATTTTCATGAAATTTTAAATTTATAATATTTTTCGAAATTTGTCAAGAAATTTCAAATTTCATTAACATCTGACAAGAATAACGCTAGTTTACATGAAGACCACTAAACATTTTTGATCATATCCCTGTCAATTCCCCTCAGACAGATAAATATTTTAGACAAAATTATACAGAAAATAAAAACATATATTTTATGTTCAAAAACCTTTTCAAAAATTGCGCAGTTAAAGAGATACTTGTATTATGGGAAAATACTGTACGGCCGGGCTGTGCACAGATGGCAATATGGTGCACGCGAATTGCATGCTGGATAGCTAAGGCTACAGACACACACTCCGAATATGTAATACTGCTTTCCCATGGCAATAATTGTTGCACGCAGGCGTCTGAATGTTACGTTTACACGTACATCGGGTTTCTTCTTTATTTCAAGAAGAAACCGACGAGATATGATGAAAAATTTATGTTGGTCTTCATGTAAAGTTCCGTTGTTTTTGGACGATTATAAAGAAATTGAATTTTCTCGACAGATTTTCGAAAAATATTCAAATGTCAAATTTCATTAAATTCTTTGAGTGATAGACGAGTTGCTGCATGCGTCCGGACAGACAGACAAGCGGAAGGTAATAGTTGCTTTACAAAAGTCCATAAGCAAAACAACAAAATCAAAAACCTGTAAAGCAAATTCCTCACTTTACGCAAGGACATGTGTTTTCACTTCATTACAAATTTATATCCAGATTGTGGGAACTCAATTTTCTTTGGAAATTTCTTTGTACTTTCGTTTATAAGTCATTTATTTCATTGAAAGAAATGTCTAATACATGGTCTATATAAACTATTGGTATGAAAAACAGTTACGGGAGAGAGTTATATGTTCGTTGAATTTGTTAGATTTGGAAAACCTTTTTACTGAGGGCTGTGTATTCTAATTCCTAACAGTGCGCTGCTCGCACGTTGAACATATCCAGTATTTCAAGATCTAAATTCTGATTTTCCCAGTCCATCCCAAAGAGATGGAAAGGGAAGTCTGAATACGTCCAATTTTTTGTGAGGTGGAAGTGCCTCCAACAAATGGCAACGCCTTTTTCAATCCTTATATGGGCATCGCTCGGTGATGCGTCACTACTTAGGTAGTGGCGAGATTAATAATATGTTTGATTTTGTGTGATTACGATCTGTGAGGTGAGTGTGTTAGGATTCTGGGTTGGACAAGGTCATTTCTCTCTCTCTCGCTCTCTTTCCCAATGTGATTGGTCAAGTCGTCGGGAAAATATTTTCGGTATGAATTTGTATATTATTTATTTTGGGGACTTTGGTTTCTCTTTCTATTTCTGGCGCCGGCAGTCGGGGATAGCAATTGTATACTGCAGCTACAAGTTTTGTTACTCCACAGAAACCACCGTCACGATGTTTACCAGCAATATAAGAGGGAAATTATTTACCTACATTTCACATGTAGTTATTTACATATAGCTAGTGGACAAGATCTTGGCTATACTAATGTTATTACATGTACATGAGTATGTTTGTTAATTGTAGACGATCGTTTCTAATATTAAAATAATATTCTATGAAATTGAAATAAATAGATCACACAATTTATACGTATAAAAGTATAAATTACTTTAAAGAAAGAAATGTCTGGTTCGGTAAGAGTAGGCCACTAGTGCGGTGATTATTACCAACCCAGACATTGACTTCTTCGGAGGATTTTTTATTCCTGATATTTTAGATTTTGTGTGTTACTTGCTTCAATTTATGCCATAAATTGTTTATATTTATAAGAGCTTTTCTACAAGTAACAAACATGGGTATGTTTATATGTAATAACATTTGTAAGACCGAAATTTCGTTCACTAGATATGTTAATAACTAAATGTGCTTTAAGAGTAAATAATCTCCTCTTTATTCTTCTTATCTGCAGTCTGATAAAAGCCAATGTGGGGTAGCCGAAACATGTAGCTGCAATATAAAACTGATAAAATCATGTTGTACATTTTGAAGGAATGTATTCTTTTATTATACATTCTAAAAACATACCAGGAACTCCACACCTAAAAAATTCAAGAACAGCTGAACATATTCTTTAAAAGATTTTATACTCTGAAGTTCCAAAAAATAAAATTTCTGAGCCTGTTCCGGTGTGGGTTACAAAACGACTGTCTCACACGAAGACCCGCATGGCTTTGTGAGGTCAAGTGGAAGGTAATTAGCCAAATATTTATCGTAGTTAGACGTATGTCCAACAAGAATTGTAAAGAAATGAAACGTCTTTGCCCAGTAACATTTTTCTGAAGGTACAAATATTTTCAAAAGAATTAAAGAGAATTGAAGGCACACATCCGTGTTATTAGGTTGTCCATAATTCCCTAACTTGGTTCTGAAGAAATTTCCTACATAAGAGGGGATGCTGATAAGTCCTTAGCCCAACCAGGAAGGAAACAAGCTACAGCGAACAAACTCGGGATTTATTTAACATACTCCCCACGAAGCTCAATACACTTCTAAGCCTGTTGCTCTAACTTTTGTAAGCCACTCAAAAAAAATTCAGAATGTTGTCCGTCCAACAAGGTCTCCGCGGTAGCAATGACCTCTGCGTCGGACGAAAAATGGCAAACGTTCAATTGCTTTTCAGTCCAGGGAACAGGTGGTATTCCGACGGGGCCAGATCCGGAGAATAGGGTGGGTGATCAAGACATTGGAAGCCCAGGTAGGCCAGTTTCTTCTGGGTTGCAAGTTCCCGGTGAGCCAGGGCATTGTCGTGCAAGAACAAAACCAACTTGGTAAACAACCCGCGAAATTTTTCCTTCAAAATGTCCTTCACTTCTATCAGCCGAGATGAGTAATACTCCGCGTTTGATAGTGTAGCCATTTGGAAGATAATCAATGAGGAGGATGCCGTATTGATCCCCAAAAAATCGAGGCTATAATTTTCCAGCGGATTTTTGCACTCGGAATTGTTTGGGGCGGGGTGAGCAGCTATGCCGCCACTCCATTGATTGTTGTTTTATCTCCGGGTCATAGTGATATAACCAGGTTTCGTTTGTGGACACCAATCGGTACAGGAAATCATTTGGATAACGCCCAAAAAAATTCCAGATTTGCTCAGATGTATGGCAAAGTAGACGTTTTTGATCCGCGTTCAGGCACTTTGGGACCCACTTCGCGGAGAGCTTCCGCATGTCCATATCTTCATGAATGATGGACCCAACTCGCTCACGTGAGATGCCCAGTTGCTCAGCTAATGATTTAGACGAAATCCGGTGGACTTCCAAGATTATCTCGTTAATTTGTTCAATAATCTACAGTGTGGTCACTGTTTTGTGTCGTCCAGGACGAGGCGCAACATAGGTGGAAAAATCGCCACGTTTAAACTAGGCCACCCAGTTTTTGACGGTGGCATAAGATGGTGCATGTTTCCCTAATGTTTCTCTCATAATGGCGTGAATTTCCTTCAGCGCTTTGCCTTGCAGGAAAAAAAAAACTTGATGAGAGCTCGCATCTCGATGTTGTTGAAATCGTGCGCGTCGCCTGACATGCTTCCTTTCAGCCTCTGTAACAAGAAAAGACTTGCAATCCGGCACGTCAACAGATCCCTCTTTCCAACGACACTATCAATTCCGTCCTACGACATTCGGAAGTAGGTCGGACTAAGGACTTTCTGCACCCCCTCGTATTTGCTTTTAGAGCTGTACTTGATTATGAAGTTTAACCCTTTGGCGCCGGAATTTTACATTTAAATTTTAGCACATTCTGTAATTAAAATGTGAATAATACAGGAACCCAAAAAGGTAGCATTATGAAACAAACGGCATTTTGAAGAGGAAAAACGGAGATTATGCAGCATGTTTAAAATATTCAGAACGTATATTTGTTGAATAAATATATAAAATGCAGCATGGAGGTTAGCTGTGCGGTACGACGTTTTTCTAAGTAGTTAGGCTTTAAAGGGTTAATGTTGTACAGTCTTTTGTTCTGCGTATCGTCAGTGACACATTGCAAAAATAAAGGTTTTTATACTGAAGGTGAAGCAACATTTTTATCCTTAGCACGTAAATTTGCCTTGAAATCAACTTCCTGTCTCTTAGATACAAATCAGTGATCAATGAATAATTCATAACATTTTGCTTGTTTACAAATATCTGTGAAGTTTCAAATTCCCCTAAGTAAATCTGTTAAAAGACAAGTTTTGATTACCTCTTAAATATTTTTGTTGTGTCTTGATGTTAAAACGCGTAACTGCCATGAAAATTCCGGTCTTCTGGGATCTGACGCTGACTGATGGGGTCGGTATGACTTCCTAATGTTCTGAAGGCAAATGAGACTTTGAGATGTTGGGAGGTAAACACCCAAAGACAGAGTGTCATATCGCTGGCGATTTGAATCTTCATTATCACCGCGGTGACACATTCCTGTCTCACATGTCACTGCCATGTTACAAAGACTCTCATAATAAGATATGTACATTTGTTGTTTAATGTTTTTGGAGAAACAGAAATAGAGAGTGGGAAAATGTGTTTGTAAATTGGAAGTGATTGTCAGTTGTAGGACGTTACTGTTCATTTGTATAAACAACTTGAAGGTGCGTTGTTACAAACTGTAGATAGAAATGATCAGAAATTAGAGAACAAATATTTTCCAACAATTTCTATAAACTTTTAATTTAATTGGTTCTGTTTTTAATAAAATCATGCACCTCTATGTGATGTTTGTTTTAACCTTTCTTCATATAAGAGATGACATTTCAAATTATCACTTTTCTGCCTTCATATTAGCTTAACTGCAAAATTACAATTTCTGATTTTCAGTAGAGACGAGAAAAGACCAGAAATAACGTTTGGTTACTACGCGGTAACTATGGAAGTTCTTTTCCCAACCAGATGTGTAATTCATAATTGTCCTGCTTGCGGAGGTGCATTGCAAATTGTGACGTGTTTCGACAATCCGGACTGTGGAATCTGTGGAGGTCGGGTAAGTATCAAACTGTGACTGTTAACTAAGAGTCCAAAAATATAAATATTCTATCCGATTCACTAACAACTCTGTATTTTCGCCCAGACGCAGTTCGGCACAACAATCTACGAATGTGACAGGTGTTGCAGGTATTTTCACAGCAAATGCATCTAGAGATCTTAGCTGGCGTAGACCAGCTGCGAGGTACGCAAGAATATCTGTTTTCTTTTTGTGACTAAGACAATAATTACATTGTACAATTCCTAGATTGCTTCTTGTTACCAGAGAATTTCTCAGTCATCACATTGCTGCGATGAAAATTAGCTGTAACTGCGAAATTATCACATTTATTAATATTCAATTTCATATCTCCTCCAATTGTTTCATGCAGTACGTGCTGTACAATCCTGCAGAAAATGAAGTAGTTTCTTTACAGTAAAATTAGAATCCGGTCTGGTTCTAATTAAGACCAACACCATGGAAACACTTGAGAAATGGATTGTAAGGCTTCGCTTGTTTTTAACCTTGGAATTAGAAGATGAGAAGTCAGCTTAATAGCCAATTGCTTTACCTCAGGGAGTACAGCACCAGGCACCGTTGGGGAGGAGGCTGGGTGGGTCCAAATCTGGCCTTGTCAGAATTATAGTCAGTTACCTGTTTCAGACGTTATTTTGTTGATAACGAAGAAACAAATTAATGCAGACTGACATTGTAAGGCCCACTTGTGTTTCATTTCTGAATAATTCTACAAATAGATTATTTTATTTTCTGTTTCTTTATTTTATTTTATTGAAAAATCTGTGGCTTCGCTGATTATATTTTTTTTCAGCTTATGGTGTGTTTTTCGCTATGTTCGTAATTATCTACTTAGAAATAATATTTCATACTAGTGACATGTGGTCCGGGTTAGCTCAGTCGCTATAGCGAATCGCTGCGGATTGGACGGTCCGGAGAACGAATTCCGGTGATCGCGAAATTTTTCTCGCCCGTCGAGAAGGGCCCTGAGGCCCACCCAGCCTCCTATACAATAGGTACAGCTCACTTTCCCGGGGGTAAAGCGGCCGGAGCGTGGCGTTGACCATCCACCCCATGTAGAGCCGAGGTTATAAAAGATTAGAGCAATACATCTACTCCTAATCTGGGTCTTTGTGGTCTGTTCTAGTGTGAACTTTACCTTTACCTTACCTTTTACAAGTGATATGTTGCTATGTATGTTATGCTATAAACCACCTTATCAAATGTCAGTCCATTGCTGTCTTGGTTACACGCTCGGACATACAGCGACTGGTGCATGAATCAGAACACCCACCGTACGTACTGCGGAGGTAATGAATTCACGGAACTCCAGCTCCATCCACAGTATGATTCAACGGAGTTGTGTTGACATAACAGCTGACACAACTTCAACCTATTCGGACACAAATGAAAAGGAAGCTAAAAGGTAAAGAAAATCGAAACATGAACCCAACATTTTTACTTTATATTCTACACTTAATTAATTTTAATATCTGACGTTTTATCATCGTCCACATTTTATCTTATACCATTTTATGTCTTTATTCAACAGTAAATTTTAACCATTAATTATATTACTTTTAACATTGTGCAGTGATTCTGACACATTTAATTACAATGAAATCTCGTACCTGATATATCGACCGTGAAGATGACAGGAATTATGGCCGAAACATGCTGGTGAAAATATTACAATAAAAATATATCAGTAAAATTAAAGTGCTTTGTTGGTTGCTAGTAAAATCTCACAAAGAATTTTGGTAAATTCCACAAAAAATTTGAAATCAAGAAACAGGCAATATTGTAATTTCATAAGAAATATTTTTGTAACATCTCTAAATAAGAAAAGGAAGATAAAATGTGCAAAAAATTAGATTATTCGTACAATGATATTTCGTCTTATCATAACCTTGAATTTGTGTGTTTGATACCAGTATCTTGGAGAGTATTAACCGTCCAGACGATCTGGGTTTTTCTTGCCATTGTTTCGTCTGCTCTGATAAATATACTCAAGTAGTCTTTATCTAATGGGTTTACCATCGCAGATTCTGCACATAATTCCAATTCGATAAACTGCAGATATCATATTGGGTGTTAAATTTCAAAAAAGGCATTCCATAACACAGAACATAATTTTCCGTAAAATCATCCAATCAATGTCTCAGCGTACCTTCCTAGATGTTAAGTGCTCTCTTTGAGAAATGTTTGCGCCCAGTCTTGCCCCGTCTGCAAAATGAGATGTGATATGTTGTATACCATATCACCTACAACTACGTTACCCAAAGACTCTTCTTCTTAAATTCTCCCCTCTAAGTACTGCAACTCTCATATCCTCGAGGCTTATTAACTTGCAACGTCCCGAACTCGAGGATCCTATTTTCCGTCCCAGAGTGCGGTGAATGAAGCAGGAGAGCGCGAGTTGTCATGTCAGAGTGAATTTACCCAAAAACAATTCGCAACATTGAACCACCCCCCCCCCATACTCGCGAGATTTGTCTCCCCTCGACTCCTTCCTCTTCCCGAAGGCGAAGTTGCAGCTGAAGGGTGCAAAATTTGATACAATTGAAGAGGTTCAGAAATCCGTGACCGACCAACTAAACAATACTCCCGCAGAAGACATTTCAAACGCCATAGAATTTGGAAACACGTGCTAACCTGTGTATTACATCTAATGGACCCTATTTTGAATAAATAAACAGGAAAATATACCCGTCTTTTTTTTTTAGTTTTTATTGCCTTAGTCCGGAAACGTTTGGGTCGCACTGTGTAAGTTACGCTGATTTTTAGGTAGGTCACTTTTACCACGAATATTGAGTAAGTAGCTTCCTCCCCCCGCAGTAAATAGCTT
>Ga0209629_10001744_pt1 | contig 14125 bp, 8 predicted proteins | sample TergutCu122P5_FD_187286 | JGI IMG/M metagenome (GOLD analysis project Ga0209629, IMG submission 187286) | Cubitermes ugandensis P5 segment gut microbial communities from Kakamega Forest, Kenya - Cu122 P5 (SPAdes) (version 2) | ecosystem: Host-associated > Arthropoda: Insects > Digestive system >... | reverse complement strand
AATGAAGCAACTTCATGAACCTCACTGTCACTTCTACCTCCCGACCAAGTGTTATCAATCTTGAGTACTGGAACTTGCCACTTAAGTTCAAATTCCTTTATGTCCGCACTAGAGACATCTAATTTGTTGCCCAGGTTATATCTGAAGAGAGAACACAGTCACATAACTGAACAAAGCCTTGGAACAGTAGGAATTCAATAAAAATTACTTAATTAACCATTTACACAACATTATTAACACTTAGTATCGATTTTTCAAACTACACAAAGCAACATGTTTCAACCAAGGTGGGCATTTTCATGCTTTTTGATGTTACAAAATGTACATAATTGCAAAAATTACCTTAATTAGTGTCAGCAGATTGAGATTTCAATCCTACAATTTTTCAAATCATAAAATATTTATAACCACAATTTTATAAAATCTTTGTTATTGCTATTAATATAAATATTAATGAGCTAAAATTAAAGAATTTAAGTCCTTGGGGTCTATGATTACAGACGCACAAAGCAAAGAACCGAAAACAAGTCAGGCCTTTACAAAGAGCGATTACAGTATTCTTTTAATAATGGTATTTTAAGGACAACTTAACAGGCCAAACAAGAAAACAGTTGATGGACATGATCATATAACAACTCTATATTAACAATACAGTGCTCCTGATGAGATTATGAAAGGGATGACCAAGATTGGTCATACATATCCAGGTAGAATAGACAATGATGAACCTGGAAAAATATCAACATTTGGTATGCCAGAGGGATGAAAATGCTAAGGTAACAACAGAGAAAAACAGAAAAGTAATGACTGTCAACAACTGGTGAAAGAAGAAGGCACTTGAAAAGCCATGCTGGTAGAGGATGCTGTGACAACAGCCAGGTTGTTGAGACTTTAGAGCAAAGAGGAAGAGGAGGGAGAAGAGTGGAAGGTAATTACACATCACAGAACACTGTCACAAAACTATTCCTTTCGCCGATATTTGTTCTGTATCATTAATTTGTGTAACTTACTAATGCCATATATGCCTGCATATCCCTCTGTTCATGACCTACATAGAAGCATCTAAGCTGTACTTGTGTCTAAACCAGACCACGCCCTGAGAAAATATGGCAGAGTGGAGGTTATCTTCATGCATTATCCTCAGCATTGACTTGACACTCTGGCCATGTACTGCCCCACCCTCGCATGCAAGGCCCAACCCCCACCCACCCACACAATTTGCTACTGAACAAGAGTCTGGGTGAGTACCAGAGGTTTATTTGAGGGTTTAAACACAATGTTTTCTCATAAAACCTTCACTTTACACACACTGTGCATAGTAGTTTCCATGTTACAGAGTCGGGCCATTAAAGAACAGCAGTATAAATTAACAGTTCTACATAAAAATTTCACTTTTGCTACTGCTGTTATATCAAAAGTATTTGGAGAAATAAGAAATTAATTAATTATAATCATTTCCATTTGTGGCCACCTGATAGTAGGATAGGAATGTTATGTCTTTGTCAAGAAATGACATGACAATGCAGCAAAAATGCATGTATGTTACATATACAGAGTGTTTCATGACTTGTGGGCATTACTGCAGGAGGTGATTTCCTAGGTCTTTGTGATCAAAAAAGTTCACATAAACATGTGTCCGATTTTGGACGGTTACGGGGTTATGGGAATTTTTTAATTCCCGTACATGCCCTCGTGTGAATCGTGTCTTATGGAACCAGCTGGCAGGTGATGTACTCAACTTGGTGGCTTATCATTTGCATTGCAAGCATTATTTTTGCCACCTGACTCACCCACCCAGCTACAGACAGTCCAGTTTCCATATCTCGACACTTGGATGGTATTTAAGGAATGCGGGGTGGGTGGGTACTCACTTGGCCAGTGTATACTGCATGACTCAGCTACTACTACGTGTTCAAAAACCCTTATCACTTACATTACAGTGACTGCCAGCTCCTGATGTTCAGAACAGTAAGGCGATAGTTTCTTAAAGGTGTGGGCAGTAGAAGTGACAGTGTAGAGTGCCTGTTAATCCTGTATGTATTCTCATCTTGGTGCGTCTGTTATGTTCACGATGCCATTTACATTTTCAGTTGCAGAGTATGCAGATATGATTTATGTGTACGGTTGTTGTGATAGTAATTCAGTTCATGCCGTAGCTGAATATCAGCGATGTTTTCTGAACTGTAGAATACCAACCTGAAGAGTGTTTACTCGAGTTTACCAGACATTGCGAGATACCGGTACACTTCCCGGCATTCGCATTGCAGCTGAGTGTGATGTTAATGAAGGCGTCGATGAAGAAGGCATTGTTCAGATGGTACAGAGCAGTCCACGTGCGAGTATGCAAAGAAATGCAAGACATCTTCGTGTTCCCCACATAAGAGTGTGGATAACACAGCATGCAGTGGGCATGTATCCATACCACGTGCAGCAAGTGCAACATCTTGGACCTGGTGATTTTGTTCAGAGGCTGGAATTTTGCAAGTGGCTCAATGGCAGTCACCAGTTGCATCGTTACATCCTGTTTACTGATGAGGTGCAATTCAATCGCAATGGTGGCAATGATGCACACAACTCATGTGTGGGCAGTTGAGAATTCCCACGCCACTGCAGAAAGCAACTTTCAACTACGTTTTAGTGTCAATGTGTGGTGCGCAGCTCTGGACGATCAGCAGATTGGTCCTTTCATCTTGGAAGGTTGTCTTACAGGAGAGGCTACCTCCGATTTCTGCAGGAGGAATTGTCCCGACTTATGGAGGATGTGCATTTGAATAAATGAGGTCGTATGTCTTTCCAACATGATGGAGCTCCTCCTCATTTTTCATGTGAAGTTAGAAATTTCCTGAAATATCGTTTCCCTGGGCGATGGATCGGACGTGATGGTCCCCACAATTGGCCAGCCAGGTCTCCAGACTTAAGCCCACAGGATTATTGTGTATGGGGATGGATGAAAGAACTGGCTTACAGTGTGAAGTTGGGAACATGAGATGCATTGCTTGGTCGCATTTTTGATGCCGCAGACCGCATCAGAAACAGTCAGCGAAAGCTGCAACGAGCAACTCACGTAGTTCACAATCGAGGAGCAGTCTGTGTTGTAGCCGGCGGTGGCATTTTCGAAAACCACTCTGTATAATATGTAGTTTAAATAAATTTATATATTATCTTACCTTGTTCCAATAACAATGCTAGCTGGATTTTCTCCCATCTGTGACATACGGCTTATTTGCTGGGGTAATTCTGCAAAGCTACTATTGTCTAAGAAGGAGAAAACATACACAATGGCATCAGCTTTGTCTCTGCAAGCCTAGAATAAAAAGATATACACACATGTATCATAACTAATGGTTTTGTAGAAATTAATGGTGCGATACTGGCACTTCTCTTTCTTGAATTTCCTGATACAATGCTGAAACCAAATTAGGAATTTTAATGGTTACTACCCTTTTTTTCAATGTTAAGTATTTCTGTTAACATTAGGAAGGGAAAGGAGATTATAATGTACTGAAATGGTACTAGGTGCAGTCCAACAGGCTTTAGGTTTCAGAGGTCAGTGGTTATGTGACAACCAGCTATAACCCACGAGAAGAATTCCTGGCACCAATCAGGTAGGAGGCTGGGTAGAACCTAGAGTTGGCCTGGAAAAGGTGGTGAAGAGAAAAGTCAGGACATCAACTCTGATTCCCTGGTCATCCAGCCCATACCTTAATCACCACACTGCATTAGTTATTCAGCTCCATGTATACATATGTTACAAGAATGGCACTAAGATGGTATTTTGAATACCAACATGCATTTGCCATGTATACAACAATGTAAAAATTAAAAAAAAAAACATTCTCACTAACATATTTAAAAACCGATGAATGTTCCGTATATTATGGTACAATATAAAATTCAGAAGTTTTGCATGGTCAGCCAGAATTTATAATAATAATGCAATGGATGGCATCAAGCAGTAAAGACAACAATATCATCCAATGGGTTAAACCAAAACAAGCACATTCTTTTCACAGAAGAACTAAACACCAAAAAATAACTGTGCAGAAATGGCAGGCAATCCACCCAGTCTGTTACATATGACAGTAACCTGAGTAAGTATAACAACATGTAGGTTTTATAATGAACCAAGAGATGGGCACACATGTGTTAGAAGAAACAGTGTTAATTTTCAGGTGTTTTAACATACGTTGCATTATTTTGCATGTACTTGTAAGTTTATAATGGTCCCTGGTGTCAACATCTCAAAGAAAAAAAAATGTTCAGGAACTGTTTATTATAAATTAATTCAGTTTTATAAATAATATCCTGTGTACTTTTCAAAACAAACACAAAGGACACAGTTACTCTCACTAACAGATGACATGAAATGTCAACAGTCTTAATGTATCAATCAGTAACATGTACAAAATTTACTACAAAATACACAGCATGACTGAACCCTTACACTGTTCTCCTGCAGTTGATGTTTTCAATAGTATCTAAACTGTTTTAAAGTACCGGGACAGAGGAAAAGGGGACAGAAATGATGATGGGACCAACAAGGAAACTGGAAACACACAGGTAAGAAAGTGATGGAGATAAAGATAAAGGAAACGAAGAAAGGAAATGAAGAATGAATACAGAAAAATATCTATAATTATTCAAAATACAAAATGACCTTCATTTAAGAATCATCTGGGAGTCAAGCTTTTCACACCCTAAATTGAAAAATATTTTCACAGGTGAGTAAAAAAGTCAAAATTACTGCTGTGATTTCAAAAACATTATGTTTACTCTAAATTTATGTATAAAGATGTTTTCTTCAATCCATTTTCTTTTATGGGACATTCAGTCTATGAGTCCACCCTTCTCTCAGCATATCTAGATTCAGCATAACAAGCAGGTGTTACCATATATGAATTTGTTTAGAACTATCGACAACTACAAATTAAAAATATGTGAATACAAAACAACATGCATGCATACACAACTAGAATGTTAATTTTCAAAATTACTGCAGAGTGATGCCTGCTTGAACATCTCTCTCTCTCTCTCCTTTTCTGTCTCCCTCTTTCTCCTCCCTTCCTCATCTTTGTGGTTTCATTTTTATTCACAAAGTATGGTAACCTAATTGATGGGTTTGAAATTAACTTCCTCCAGTCTTCCAGTACTATCTCCTCATTATCTTTCTAGCAGTGTTCATTATTCTTGTGAATCAACATTACACTGTTGCAATACTTTGCAATCCTGACATCACAACTGTATGCAATCATAGCATTATTTACACAACCTGAAGTCCAAAGCTATAAACATGAATCTAGTACTGACGGTCCAAAAGAGCACAGCAACTGAATTTTTGTGTCTTCAATGTGGGAACAACCTAAAATCAATGAACCTTAAATTAAGAAAAATTATGTATTACCTAAACAGAATTTTAGCCAGGACCAGAAAAAAATTAACAATGCAGGAAAATCACCAAATGAGAAGCCTTAAATTGGGATTATACTGCATATATGAAGGTAATTGTCTCTGACAGACTACACAATAAATTTAACAGTTATTGCAGGTGAGGATGAAATATGGCTTCAATCTGATGAATGGAAATAATAATCAAGTACACAATAAAAGTCTTACGAAAATATGTTAATAAGCCAAAAACTCAATAAAACCTTAAACTTCATGTGTTCATATACAAGGAAAATCTAGCCATATCACTTTACTCTGTTTTACCAGTAGCCAAGTATTGTAGTTGGAATGATATTATTTTGTCTCAAATATTAACAGGCTAATATATGTACATTACTTTTCCATATGATAAGTCTGACTTGCAGAAGCTGAGGATAAAAATGGTATTGATCAATTTTTTGTGTTACACAGGGCATGATCTACAAATATTTGGGCCTGAAGGAAAAGCAGTTCACAGTGAATTCCACATACAGGTGCCGGAAATGTAATGAAGCATATGTCAAGAGAGGCTGCAATTTTCGGAGGACAGCAGTTGGTTCATTTTGCGCAACAGTTCCCCTTCTCATTCTGCCATTACACTTAAGCACTTCCTGGAGAACCATGACATGATGGTTACCAGCCACCCACCTTATTCACCTAACTATGCACCAGCTGATATTTTCGTACTCCCTAAAGTGGAAACCAACCTCAAAGGAGTAAAGTTTCATGATGTCTAGATCATCAAAGAACATTTTAACCTCCATATAAAATGAGTCTTTTTTGGATGCTCTTAATGACTGCTCTGTGAAACTTTTTGGAAGATGTAAAAAGTGTGTTTCAGTCAAAAGATATTACTTTCAATGGAAAAATTTTCCTTTTTTACATCATGCATCTCTGTTCTTCTAGAGTAAGTCTCTGAACTTCAAATACTGTCTTGAAATCTTAAAGTGTAAAATTGGACAATGAAAATTTGAATATAGAGAAAACTTCTGCAAAAGCTATAAAATCAGTACAACCTTGAACTTCCATGTGCTAACATACCGGTAAAATATGGCTATATCTCTTGACGCTGTTATCACCAGCATCCCAGAATTGTAGTTTGAATAAAATTATTTTGTCCCAAATCTTAACGGGCCAAAATATATTACTTTTCCGTATGCCTGCTGTTTCTACATATATGCTAGGGTATCTGATACCAGACAGACATGCTACAGTGGCTGTTTTTCCAACACAGGATCTTCAGGTAGTATGCAGCTTGTAAGATACTTCTTCAATGCTGGATGGTAGACTAGACCTTTCTAATAAACCTGAAATGAAATTTGATATTTCACATATGGAGACAAGGATTTTATTGAGTCTGTTTATACACTGCCAATAATGGGCATGACACCCTGCTCTTATACCCAACCATTATACAGAGTAGCCAGGAAACCAATGTACCCCTACCTAATCTACTGTGCAGATCTCCATGTGCATGCCATATGCCTTTGCTACCTGTGCAACCCACAACTGGACATAAAAACACTGTCTGCCAGTCACATGTGCTTGCAAGGTATAGCTAAAAAGAATCAGAGATGACAATTTAAAGCTGTATCACCCTGCATTTACAAACAGCTGTTGAATGTTGACACCAATAAATGCCATGATGCATGTCATGCACTGGGCAACACTTTTCCAAATACTGCATCCTGCCTGAAGGTGGTCTTCAACAATAAGTTTGCAATTTATCACAGTATTCATGAAAAATTGTTGGTTTGGGCTAAGGAAAACTCGCATTTCACGGTGGAGTTAGAACATAACCCACCACAAATTTGATGTGATTTTGACCGTGCATCGTCATTGCATCTAGTTGGCATTTTATTTCCATGTATAACCCACCACATGTGATGTATGACACTGGGTCATATCAATGGTCCCCATTTCTTCAAAGGATCTGCCAGTGCCATATCTTATGCAGAAATGTTAGAGGTTTGGTTAATACCACAGCCTAGAGACGGTGGACTATTGGACTATGTGTGGCCGCAGAACAATAGCAGCCACATATTTTGCTTTTCTGTGTAAAACACTCTGAATGAACATTCTGTTAGTTGCTAGAATGGCCATGCTTCAACTTCTCCCACACCATTATCTTGGCCAACACTTAGTCCTGATCTTACCATCTGGACAACACTTTGCACTGCATTATCAATGAACAAGTGGCTGTGCACAGTTGTCACAATAATGAGTTGCACTGAGATGCGGAACAGGCTTGGTAAAAGGCACAAATGCTTCCGCACATGTCACATATCACATGGCAGTGCATTATGGTGTGTTTAGAACACTGACACAAATACAAATCCACTTGCAGGTACAGCGACTCTTGTCGAATGGTAAAGTGGAATGCACTGAAGTAAAGCAGGATGACAGTGGCTTCCTGGGCACCTTCTACATGACATCACCACTTACATTTGTCTATCCACGTTCACTATTCACTACCTAATCATATTTTTAATAATATAAGCTTGTGTTCATTATCTAACATTATGTTAGCTTACTTTTCTCAACTGATTTCTTATATTCTAACCCTGCATGGCTATACCCTCTCCTTTTACAATCTACAAGGATTAAAAAAAAAAAAAAAAAACAAGTTAACACACTGATGACAGTAACTTTATAATAACATCATCATTTACATGGGTAACAATGGTATACATTAGACCTCATAGTTGCCACTGGCATTTAAACACTTGTCCCACTGTGGCACCAATGCTTGCATCTCAATATCGAATAAACTAGTGTCTGGTGTCTGTAGCTTGCCTGATACTGGTGCCAAAGAGGTTCTTATTGAGGAGTTCAAAGAGCTGAGAACTGCTGGACCTCACAGCCAACTGGACTTGTGACTGGTTATAACACTATGGCTGGTAGGACTTGGACACCCCTTCCAAACCCCAACAGTCTTGTGGCCAGTGATTTTCAGCTGTTTGGACCCCTTGAGAAACACCTTGCTCGCATGTGAATTGTACCACATGAAGCAAGTTGTAACCTCCTGGCTACAGACATTTGATGGACACTTCTTCTACGCTGGCCTACAAGTCTTCGTACAGAGCTGGAGCAATACTTAAATGTCAGTGGTAACTGAAATGAGGTCTCATGTGTACCATCAGTTACCCTTTTGCCATTAACAGATCAGAATATTTCTTTGTCCCATATCCTACGTAGAAATGTAAAAGACTAAAATGTATGAAACCGCAATTTGTCCCTTATACTACAGGAAGAATGCAAATTGTGTCAGAGACCAATGTGCACAAAAGCCTATCTTGATCTCAGAGAAGTAACACAAAAGTGGAAAAAATTACATAATGAGGAGCTTCATAATCTGTACGCTTCACTAAATATTACCTCAGAGAATGAGATAGGCAAGGCAAATGACATTAAAAATGGACAACACTTTTCAGAAAACCTGAAGGAGGATCACTTGAAAAACATACATTTAGATGGATGCACAACATTCAAATGCAGTTTTCAATAAACTCAGCATAAGCTTGTGAAGTGAATTAATTTAGACAATAACAAGGTCTTATGAGCACAATAATGTACCTCCAGGTTCCATTAGAATAAAGCATCCTGAACAGCTTAACTTCATAAGGATGATGCTTTAAGGAGTCAAGTCATGATTATTCTAGTAATACTGACTTGTTATATGTTTTCTTCTGGGTTAATTCCCCGGCGTCTTAATTTTATATGCCGACGTTTCGGAACACTCTGTCTGTTCCATCTTCACATGTGGGCAGGTAAGAAGAATGACTGGGGTTGAGAATGTTGGGGTATTTATATGGGAAAAGGTTTGGCTCAAAAATAGCTTGGGCCAATTGGAAGGGGGATAACAGGGTAGTGGTGGGTCTGAGTAGAGAAACAGCCTGTTTCTCTACTCAGACCCGCCCTTACCTTGTTACACTCCTTCCGATTGGCCCAGGCTATTTTAGAGCCAAACTTTTCCCGCATAAACACCCCAATATTCTCAACCCCAGTCATTCTTCATACCTACCCACCTATGAAGATGGAACTCACAGAGTGTTCCCAAATGTTGGCATATAAATTCAGATGCTGGGGAATTACCCGGAAGAAAGCATACAACATTCAGAACACGGCAAAAATTTGAAATCAAGAATAATACTGACTTACTCACTTCTATCATATCCTAAATCTTATTACCTTAAAAACTGTGACTGTATGAACCCTTCTATTGTTTGAAATTACTGTTCATACTACACAGAAATTATGACACACAGCAACTATATTATGTAACATCAGTTAGCCTCATTTCCTTCTTATGCCAAATGTATTCAAATATCACAAATCAGATCCTCTTTAAGAATCTTTAAGTCTTTATAAGCCATCTAGTGGGCCTCCTTGGCTACAAAATCCAACCATCACAAGTATTTCTTCAATACAAAAACATCCTTCTGCATTCATCAGTAATTTCTGCAACCATTTACTGAGTGGTTAATAAACTGATGTCTTTATGCCATCATGCCTTGTGCCTCAGAAAAGGTCTATGTAACTGCAGTCTTACACATGCCCTAAAGGCACACAATGCAATGAGCCATCCAGCACATATATTAAAATACCGTCACCAAACTTAGTGGCACCGTGAATAAGGTCAGCCATCTTAAAGTTCATGTTTTGCTAATACTGCCACCACATGCATATGAATATTAATGCTTGACCCCTGGAGATGGGTCCAATAGGTTGTCCCGCAACGTCGGTAATAAAATACCATTCTAAGCTGCGTAAAATCACAAACGAGCGCAGATGTCTAGGTTTGGATAGTTTAATTATAATTTAGGGTAATATGGATGTTGCTATGATGACGGAAATATTCCTACCGTGAGGGCATTAATGCACACTAGTTCCGTTATCTGGCCAACAGTGTGAATCAATTTCCTTCAACCTAATCCAGCAAGAGACATCAAAAGTACAAATTCAAAAAAACTAAACCAAATCACGTGGTTACCGATGACTTCTGCCTTGTGCTGGCATCACTACACAACAGTAACCGCATATTCTAATCAACGCATACAATTTGACAGGTGCAGCGGGTTATATGACTGTAACACAGAAAATAACCGGACTACATGTCTAATCCGCTGCGTATCCTGATCAAGTGACAGTACAACCTAGTTTCCATGCTTCCGCACTTAACGTTCGTACAAAACATGTATATGTATATACATACGTATATACCTAAAACTTTCCTCCCTGTTGTTTGTGGGTCATAAAAGTGCTGCAACATAGTCTCTCCTTCCGCCGAACTTTGCCAGTCAAACGACACGATACCACAACCATTCATCATGACAAGCGCGATCACAGATTAATACCATCCACAGATTATATATATATGATACCATCATTCTGTTTTTACCGACACCACGGATTAGACATTTCTGCCCCTACCATGGATGACCTATCTGCGCACTTGGTCGTCGCAAGTCCGTGGTTTTGAGTATGGAAAGCAATGATCTGTGATGGAAAGTGTGTTGACGTTTGGTAGTTGAATGAGGGTTGCTTAGCATTCTATCAGGGGAAATTGTGTATATTGAACCTATATTTTCAACATTACAAAGTGTTCTGTAGTAGACTGTTGCGTTACAATACTCGTATTAATCAATTAAGTAAAAAACTTTAACCAGATTGCTTTTCATGGTCGAAATGCAACTTCTACAGAACGTTCATTCACTCCCGGCTGCTTGGTGATCCCATCCAGTTCTGCGTACGTTTTCTGCACGCCCTTTAAAAAATGTAATTCGTTTTGATTTATCAACGGCTAGAGGAACAAAACCTTGACCAAAAATCACCTGGTCCTCCAGGTTGGGGGTTGATGCAGCGGCCCAGCTCCTCGCCCGTCACTAAAAAACAAGAAATGCAAAAAAACCAAGCACAAAGCCTTGGAAATCAGACGGAAGTATACGACTTAAGCCAAGAAACAGGACTTTGAAATTTGGTACATGGAATGTTCAAGGCTGCAGAAATAAAATGGAGGAAATAATAAGAGAAATATAATGAAAATTGATCTAGTAGTTTTAACAGAAACAAAAGAAGGGAACAGGAAGTGAAACATTGGGCAATTACATACACAATTTTCAGCGGGATGAAGAAATATGAAAGGGCCAAAAGAGGAATATCAATTTTGATAAATAAGAAATGGAAAGGTTCCATGAAAAGTTGGGAAGATGTTGACAAAAGGATTATGAAATTAGATATGAACATATGAGGTTATAAATTAACAATTATTGGAATGTATGCACCTGATGAAGATAATGGATTTACAGTAAAAGATTAATTTTTTTTTTTCCAACTTAAACGAAGAAATAGTAAAATCTGGTAGTGAAAGACAACTTATACTAATGGGAGATATGAATGGAAGAATAGGAAAAAAAAACTGGGGACACAGTATTAGGAAATTTTGGAGAAGACATGGTTAACGACAATGGTGAAAGATTAATTGATTTATATACACAAACATCACTGAAAATATGGAATGAGTTTCTTATAATAAAAATATACATAAATATACATGGGAGCAACATACAAAAAACTTGAAAACTATTATTGATTACATAATAACAAAACAAGATTTAAAACTGAAAATACAGGATGTTAGACCCTATAAAGCACCAAATTGTGGGACAGATCACAAATTATTAGTAGCCAAAATTTTGTTTCCCTGTATGTATACACAACTAAAGACAAATATGAAGAGAACAAAGAGAATACTGTAACAATTGTGGATAAGAAAGGGAAATGTAATATTGAAAGTTTACAAAATGAAAGTACAAAATTTTTATATCAACAGAGACTAAATAATAAATTAAATCAAAATAAATTTACAGATACAGAAGAGATGTAGAACTACTTAAAAAATTGTATTTATGAAGCAATGAAGGAAGCACTGGGAGAAAAAAGAGGCTAACAAAGGAAGGAAAACAATTTTTGGGGTGCAGAAATAGAAAAAGAAAGGAAAAATAAGGAACAATTATTTTTAAAATGGCTCAGTACAAAGGATAATAATGACAGAGCACAATACAAAATGGCACAAGCAAAAATAAGAAGAATGGTAACTAACCACAGAAACAAATTTTTGGCCAAGGGATGTTTGGAAATACAATCATATTTAGGGAGTAAAAAGAGCTCTGAGTCTTGGAAATTTATTGCATATATACGTTCATCAAATAGTGATAGGAGCCACCGTAACTTAATAAGTGCAGGTACATGGAAAAAATACTATTACAAGCCTTTAGTAGAGAATCGTAAAGAATTTTTAGGAAAAAAAAAGTTATTGGAAAAAGGTATAGGTAATGTTATTGAAATTGGTAGCAGTACAGTAAAGCATGCAATAATGAGAATGAAGACTGGGAGAGCTGCAGGCCCAGGAGCAATTCCTAAAGAGTTGATGAGGAGTGGCGGTCAGAAGTTATTGGAAGTGATTACCATATTGCTTAATAAGATTGTAAATGGAGAGAAAGTACCAGAAGAGTGGAAGATTGTTATTATACTCGTAACATTAGTACATAAGAAAGGAGATAAGAGGAAATGTGAAAATTATAGAGGAATATCAGTAACAAGCACATTTAGCAGAATTTATTGGCATATATTAGCAAAATTGGTAGAATCAGAATATAAGAATATGGAGATGGAAGAACAATCAGGTTTTCGAGCTGGAAGGTCATGTGTAGGTAACATTTTCTGCTTAACACAAATGATAGAAAAAAGAAAGCCACTAACACTATTATGTATTGATTTAGCAAAGGCATATGGCAGTGTACCATTAAAATAATTATGGGAAACCCTAGATAAATCAACAATTAATACAAGATTAATAGAAGCAATAAAATCATTATATAAAGGATCTAGCTCAAAAATAAAAATTGGAAACCTAATTACAAAAGGCTTCAAAGTTACTAAAGGATTAAGACAAGGTTGCAGTTTATCGCCAGCTCTATTCAAAATGTACCTAGAATGAGTGTTACGGAATTGGAAAAGGAAATGCCAACCAATGAGTACACCAATCCAAAACACATATGTATACTCACACAATTTTGCAGATGACCAGGTATTATTAAAGCAAGATCACGATGACACGGAATATATGGCAAGAAAACTGAAGGAAGAATATGAAAAATGGGGACTGGTCATAAATTTAGAAAAAAACTAAATATGTATGTATGGGAGAAGGGAAAGAAATTTCAAAATTTGACGGTGGAGAATAAATAAAACCATATACAGAATGTACTTATTTAGGTGCAAAAATAGACCAGTTGGGAGATAATGAAACAGAAATAAAACGCGGAATTAGTCAAGCAAGAAAAGCTATAAATGTTTTAAATTCTATTTGGTGGCACAAAAATATTACTAAAAGCAGAAAGTTATATATTTATCAAACGATAATATAGAGCATTTTGGTTTATGGTGCAGAAGTATGGCAAATCCCTACGAGAGAAATAAATAAAATTTTACACTACAGAAATGGATGTGCTAAGTAGTTCAGCAAGAAAATCAAGGACGGAAAGAACAAAAAAATGAATGTATAAAGGAAATAATGGGAGTGAAAGGGAAGCCGGACATCATAGACATAGAGAAGAAAAGACTACAATGGTATGGCCACGTTAAAAGGATGCCAGAGGAGAGAATACCAAAATTAATTATGGAATGGGTACCACAGGAG
>Ga0209629_10001743_pt1 | contig 14130 bp, 17 predicted proteins | sample TergutCu122P5_FD_187286 | JGI IMG/M metagenome (GOLD analysis project Ga0209629, IMG submission 187286) | Cubitermes ugandensis P5 segment gut microbial communities from Kakamega Forest, Kenya - Cu122 P5 (SPAdes) (version 2) | ecosystem: Host-associated > Arthropoda: Insects > Digestive system... | reverse complement strand
GTAGCTGAATAGTTTGGAATATAAATCAGGTTTTTGTTTAGACCAATCTTTCGAGTTTTATTGAATGACAGTCTGTTTTTTCCCTAGTATTTCATTTACAGGAATAACTAACAGCTGCTGCACTATATAGAGAAACTGGAAACTATAGGAACAGTCTCTGAATTATTTATATCTAATAGGCTCTGATTTTCTTACCATAGAGAATTTAAGGGGTCAGGTTAATTAGAGCAGAAGGGGACAGCACTGCTGTCAGAATATTAACAGTTAAGGTGTTAGAAATCTTTTAATATCCGTACCTTCTTCATACACATCTGTATTTTTTCCATCATCCACCCAACCAAGGCTCCTTTCAATAGCCATCTTCCATCGGGAGTACTTCATGTCCCTCTCTGCATAACAGCATTAAAAAAAAAAAGACAGTGCACTCATAATTCATTACACTTCAACTGAAATAAACACAGTCTGCAATTAACTTCACCCAACAGTCACAAGCCAAATGAGTTTTCAACAGCTGAGGCTGTTCCTCAAATTAAACTTCTTACACTATAATCACTCTTGGGATAAACTTGGAAGTATGCAGTTAAATGCATTTTTTACATAAAATACAACACATTTATTAACTCTTGGAAATTGTTTTAATCCAACACATTTCAATAATTTTGTCCATCTCTGTGGTTGTTAATGGTTGTCCAGACTTTACAGAACCTCTGAAAATGAACAAATTTTTTTGAAGCAGGTTGTGTTAACAAAATGACCAATATTTAATAAATATGTTGCATTTGATGGAAAACTATGATTAACTAGTGACCAATACAACAGTATGGAACTTACATCAAAGTTGGAATGATATCTTACACATCAGAATTACGTATACATTTTGTTTCTTTTATATTCTTGCCTGGGCCACTTCAGAGAGATAGTCACAAACCTGTACAGATTTCGAAAAATGTTTTCAAGGGTCTCACCAGAGTAGAATCCACTACTTCATCTAATACCATGGATATAGAACATGTCTTCAAAAATAATGTGACAATGGACAATGTCCAAAATATCAGTAAAAAAAAACTGTTTTGCAGAAGAACTCTGCCTTCCATGAACTCTACACCTGGGAATACCTAGTATTCATGATGTTCAGGTTTTAATTCTTACTGAGTACTTTGCAATCTTTTGCAAATTTGGAGAAATTAAGTATAAAATACAGCAACAGTTACTAACATATTTACAGTCTCCATAAAACTGGCAGCAAATAGACAGTGTTTAACAACTTGTAATTTTTAAAGAGGAGGAAGAAAACATCAATCACAAAAAATGAAACTGCAATTTGTCACTGAGGTACCACTGATGGAAACCTTCACATGTTTTGCAAAATGTAAGTCATCAGCAGTTCATTTTGTTTTAAAATGGCCAGTAATGAAGTAATTCCAGCCAGAACCAAAACAAAAGTAGCATTAACTTCCCAAAGTGATAGTGTCAATTATTCCAGTACTCAATATCATTGCATTACAAGAACTGAATGAATTACTGTATTACTTTATAAAACAGAGCAACTATTGAGACAGGATATATGAAGAGCAGGCTTTATGACTGCTGCATGGAACTCAGCTGTTCTGACTATACTGGCCAAAACATTTTCCCATGTACTCAAGAGTTACTAATGCAATTTCTGTTTTGACGTATTGCTGTGAACATTGTGAACAAGCAATGATGGGCAGCCAATAAAGGGTAGTCACCCTCCAGCTCAGGGGTTGTATAAGACACTATTAACTACTCAGCATTAAGAAAAAAGCATTCATTTGTAATTAAATGACTCAAAATGTACCACATATTGACAGACTCTCTGGCATAAACTAAGTAACCAATGCCAACAAGTTACAATGACTGGCAGCAGCTCCTTATAAAAGCAGCACAATTTGGTACCAACACAATTCAGCACCATATGAACACATAGTGGTTGCTGGCATCTGTTCCATTACCTGGTCCCTATAATTCTACTGTAAACCCGGTAGTATTCTATTCTTGTCCATGAGGTGACACGTGCATCCCACTATTCCCTTTTTATTCCACACTGTATATCACCAAATCCCCCCGAAGGTGTCTCTACTTTGATGTAGTGGTGGGGCTTGTGTGGCCAAATGATCCTAAGAGCTAAGCCGGCAGTAGTGTAGCTACTGGCAGGGTCACCCAAGCCGGACAGGTCAAAGGTGATGACCCAGACAAAAAGGGACACCCTGGTCCTCCAGGTTGGGGGTTGGGTCTGGGGGTATGACCCCACCCCTAAAAAAAATTACGTTCAGAAAACCTCAGAGATGCCTCAGATGGGATCGATAAATAGACGACGACCTGGCTGCAAGGAAAAGGAATTGATTTTTGGTACAAGGAATGTTCAAATATTATACAAGACTGGATCACTACTATCCTTGCTCTCTCAGTTAAAAGAATATAAGCGTGCCATAACGGCACTACAGGAAACAAGATGGCGGGGCAAGGACATAATGGATATGAAACCACACACACTATTCTATAGTGGCAAAGAAGGGGGAACCAGAGAATTTGGGGTGGCATTTGTAGTTGAAAGGAACATGAAACGGAACATACTTGATTTCAAGGCAGTTGATGAGCGGATGTGTGTGTTAAGGATTAAAACAAAATTTCAAAATTAAGCCTCATAAACGTGCACGCTCTCACAGAAGAAAAAGAAGAGTTGGAAAAGGAAGCCTTCTATCAGAAAGTAGAAGAGGTATATGATTCATGTCCCTCCAATGATACAAAAATAGTATTGGGGGACTGGAATGCTAAAGTGGGGAGGAAAGAAATTTACCAAGGAATAATTGGTAAGCATAGCATGCACTTAAATACAAATACCAATGGACAGAGGTTAGTGGATTTTGCAGCAGCTAAAAATATGGTGGTATCCTCAACCTGTTTTCCACACAAAGAAACACATAAACAAACTTGGAGATCTCCAGACGGAAAAACTAACAATCAAATTGATCACATATTAATAGACAAAAGGAACGCAAGCAACATGCTGGATGTGAAATCATGTAGAGGAGCAAGCAGTGACTCAGACCACTACTTGGTTAGAGGGAAGTATAGATGCAAAACAGCATATAATAGATATGAACCAAATAGAACAACAATGAGTTTCCACATAGACGCATTGGGAGAAGCTAATATGGTCAGGAGGTTTCAGCAGCAATTGGAAGAAGAATTTGGAAAGCTTGGAACTGAACAGGTGATAGAGGGGCAAAGCCATATACAGGAAGACTGGAAACAGTTAAAAGAGGTAATAAAAGCAGCAGCAGAACAAACAATAGGATAACAACCAAAGCCAGACTGGAGAGGATGGTTCGACGATGAGTGTCGTAGGGCATTAGAGGAGAAGAATGCAGCATATAAGAAATGGATTGATAGACCAACCCGAGCCAAAAGACTGGAATATGAAAGACTGTGGAAGATAGCCCATAAAGTATGTAAAAGCAAGAAAAGAACACATATGGATAATCATATAAGGAATATAGAAGAAACCATTAAGAATAAACAAATTAGGAATGCATACGAGGATGGAGCACTAAAGGCCAGCTTTCAACCATACAAGGACCTTTGTAGAGGCACGAATAATGAGATCCTATCTAAGGAGGAAGAAATAAAGACCAGGTGGAAAACTTATTTCCAGGATCTGCTAACCACCTCAGCAGCAGATCAGAGTATGCCCTTAGAGGTTACCTATATAAATCAAGCAGTCACAGAGGAGGAACTGGAAGAAGAACCTCCGATATACTGGACATAGAGTTGGCAACACAATCGATGAATAACAATAAATCACCTGGCATAGATAACATCCCTGCAGAGCTCTACAAGAGCGGAGGAGGCTTATTACTTAATAAAATACATAGCTTGATCAAGAGTATATGGGAGGAAGAGAAAATGCCCACAGATTGGACGATGAACATTATAGTACCAATATACAAAACAGGGGAGACAATGCAAAAATTATAGAGGAATGTCTTTACTATGTACAGGATATAAGATATTAACCACAGTTCTTAACAATAGACTTAAAAAATACACTGAGAACATAATTGGTTAATATCAAGCACGATTTAGAACAGGAAAATTGACTATAGATCAAATTTTTACAGTTAAAAATTTATTGGAAAAAGCCTGGGAGCATAATGTGGAGATAAACCAGATTTTTGTCAACTTTTAGAAAGCATATGACAGTATCTGAAGGGACAACCTCTATGCAATAATGGCGTACTTTGGAATTCCGAGAAAACTGATAAGGTTAACGCAAGTAGCCATGGAAAATTCAACTTACCATGTAATGATAGGAACAATTATGACGGATGGTTTTCAGGTAGGAACTGGATTAAAACAAGGAGACGGTCTGGCGCCCTATCTCTTCAATATAGTACTCGAATATGTAATAAGGAAATTGTCGGTACAAACCACATCAACAATATTTCATAAATCAGTGCAATTAATTTGATACGCAGATGATGACATAAATATCATGGGTAGAACGAAGAGGGCCACTTCAGCAGTATATGAGGAAATGAAGGAGAGAGCAAAGGAAGTTGGACTTATCATTAATGTTGAAAAAACAAAAGCAATGGTGCAAAGCAAGATACCTGGAAAGGGAGGAATATGGACCGTTGGGGATCACAAGATCGAAATGGTCAGGAGATTCAAATAATTAGGGATGGTAATAAATGACACCAATGATGAAATGGAAGAAATTCAAGCTAGGATCCTGGCAGCCAATAAAGCCTACAGCTCCCTGCAAACCATATTCAGATCCAGACATATTCACTGAAACAACAAGATAAGACTATACAAAACATTAAGCCAATACTATGTTATGGAAGTGTAACATGGACCTTAACACAAGCAGCAGAGCAGATGCTAAGTAGGTTTGAAAGGAAAATACTATGACAAATATACGGCCCAACACAAGAAGGGGGATACTGGCGCCCCACATGGAATAACAAACTCTACAGTTTATATAAAGAGCCAAACATCGTGGAGGACATTAAATTTAGAAGACTAGGATGGGTGGGATATATAATAAGAATGGAAGAACAAAGGAATCCAAAAAGGGTCTTAAACAGAAACTTCCTTATCAAGAGACCAGTGAGAAGACCAAGAACTAGATGGGCGGATGTGGTTCAGAGGGACGCTCGGCAACTGTTGGGGATAAGAGAATGGAGGAGTAAAGGTGCAAATAGGGATGAATGGAGGCGTCTTATGAGGGAGGCCAAGGCTCGGAAGGGGCTGTAACGCCATGGATGGATGGATGGATATCACCAAATCAGGAGCTTCCATTTATCTGAACCTTCCAGATTTCTACCACTGCAATACAACAACGTCCATAATGTCCAGAAATTTGTTACTGTACACTCCAGATTGCTTGATTAACATTAAAGACAAGAGTCCTTTTTATAAGATTTTGATAATACATAATTTAGAACAATGGGATTAAATTTGAAGGTGGTGTGGCTGTCTACAGACTTCACTATATAATTCCTTGATGGAAATGACACTTCAAAAATTTCTACCAAAATATAATTCTAAAGGAACATATGATCACAGGGGAGTACATAATCTGTTGCCACGCTGCACTCAACTTTCAGCCATGTGTTACGCAAAAATTATGCATTGGTCAAAATTATGTCATTGGACATTTCTGTCTAACGTTTATGAAGATGCACAATGGAGTCCAAAAGGCACAAATTTCCAAACATCCTGTATATTCTTTCCATCAGGAGGGTATTTTAATCAGCAACTGGAAACAGCAGTGAAGATGGCAGATTGTTGGTGATGTGATAGCCTCTTCTATGATCCAACACATTAACTTTTTATAAGTTAGGTAGCATGCGTACACTCACCATCTTCTGAAATTGCTGGTCGGAATATGTCATGTCCAGTGGAATGAACTTTGGTCAAATCCCAAACACCAATCCCTTCTGCACTTCCAGCAGCCATGGCTGCACCAAGTGCAGTGGTTTCTGTCATCAAAGGCCGCACTAGACAAAACAAAGTGCTTTATATGGACAGGAAAGATATTCTACAAATGATAGGAACTTCCAGTACAAGCTAAAACATGTCAAACTACCAAGGACAGGGCAAGTTGGTTCAAGCAATAGCGTTTCTAACTCCTATTTGACAGATGCCTAATTCAAATCCAAGCTGACGCACTGGCCACCCTGATTAAGGCTGTTCATGGGTTTACTCAGTCACCCCAGCAAAAATGCCTTAATAGTACCTACTATTAAGTTGACCACTTCCTTCCACATTGTTCCAACACATTACTCACTCATTACTGAGGCACTTGACACTATACAATTTCAGGTACTTACAGTGTCATTACATAAGCTAGCAACAAGTAAAATACAGCTTACAGGGCAACATGAAATGGTGCTGCTCTACCATAATAATCAGTAACCGTGTAACTCCATGGAGTACTGTCCTTCAGACACTAATATTCATTCAGCTAGTCAAGAGTTTCCCCACCCTTCATGAAACCAGGAATTTCATTAATGCATTCACAGGACCTCACTCAGCCAGATCCTATCCATACCCTTCTGCCCTGCTGCATAAAGACTCATTCTAATATTATCCTCCCAAGTATGACTAAGTACTCCTAAAATGACTTCACCATAAAATACAGCTCTCATTCTAGACAGAAAAGGAACATATGTCAGACAACGAAATAAAATTAATATCTCCCCCCAGCATTTCCTGGGCACTCTTCTCAACCTTTACATAAGAAGCAAGGACAACACTACCACCAGGTGCTACTGGCATTGGAAAAGTGACACCAGGGCAGGCAGAAATCCCACAAATTGGCTGATAACTACTGGGGATTCATAAGCACATCAGCAACTACAAAGTTCAATTTGAAATTTCTACTTTGATATATTGTTATCATGTTATTGAATTACTCCAAATGTACTTCCAAATTCACTCAAAATTTATGGGTGGTAGACTATGAAGTGATGTTTAAATTGGGCATTAAACAGTCTATGTGAACCAGTCATTTTTGTGTGTGTCAAAAATGCACCATTTGGTCATCCAGAGGTATCACCAGTCTTTCAGAATATGGACTTCTGTGTTCTGATGATGTCATGTAGTCCTGCAGATGGATACAAATATGAACAAACATGCTGCCATTACTTGAAGGTTAACCTGTTGTTACAAACCCAAAGGCTCACAATCTCAATAGTTAACATTCTGACAACCCAAAAATTTAGATTGTTAACAAGAATATTTCCTCTATGTTGAATGACAATTAACAGCAGATACTCAATAATGGTGGCACTGATGCATGGTGATACCTCGATCCATAGATTGTGAAGGGACCACTGGGAGCAAACAATAAATGCAGGAAAATGACAGTTTTGGGAAAAGCATTAAACCTATCAGAAAGACTAGGAAACAAGAAATAACAATTTTACACTTTCACCTAGGCCCACAATAATAATAAACCATTAAATATTTACATTAAGACTTTGATGGAAATAACTCTCCCTCCCAACCATCTCCTCCCCCTCAAAGAAATCTGTAAATGACAACTGTTCATCTTAGCGTGCATCATTTTCATATCACCTTTTACTTACCAACACTTACGCACCATCCAATGTGTACTAGATCACATATTAATTACTGCTCCAACGCATTTTGGTGTTCACTGACACCATCTTCAGGCAGTCCCATTTAACTGTAAGTTCTTCAACACTTCTCAGCACTTGCTGGTTGCACATTATATGATCACAGATTTCCACACAGAATGCAAAACTTTAAAGTTGTGCATTGGAGCAACAATTAACATGTGATTTAGCATACATATTGGTGCAAAAATGTTGGTCAATAAAAGGAGATACAACAACTGCTTGGTTTGAAAAAGAGCAAAATTTCCAAGTTCAAAATCTTCTGTCCATCATGCCCACCAATGCTGTGTGCACATTCGGGAGGTTTTAACAGTTTTGTGAGTATCATAGATCTCATGAAAATTAATCACTGGTTCAGAGTCACATTAGTCTCCCTCTTCTCCCCAGTTCTGCTGCCACCCTTGTGAATACCACAGTTTGTCTATGCCAGAAATGCAAAGTGTTGCAAGCTCACTGTCAACAGAGGCAGTGTAAATGAAGTCCACATCCTTTACATTGTCTATTCATATCCAGCTATCAAGCTTGTGAAGTTGAGTGATTATACTTAAACTTGACTTTCCATAGAAATGATCTACTTTGTGCACAAGAAGCACAGTTGTCCACAAACAAGAAAAAGTTTCTATGCTGCACAATAACTGAGGCATCCAGTACCCTTAGAAACCCCACGAAAATGGCAGTGTTCATCCAAGCTTTTTATTTGTCATATTTCACACTTTTAAAATCATGTGGTTCCAACAACTTTCCAACCATTATCGGCATCAGTAACAAATCACAATGTAACACTAAAGTATATACATTTTAATGGTTGAACTGAAGATGAAGCAAACAAAATGATGTGAAGCAATACTACACTAACATCAGCACATATTTCACAGGTCTGCCACCTTACAATTCAGCCTTTCCATCAACACCCCCCTCCCTCCATCACCAACCATCATTTACACTTGGCAGACATGTGGTGACATTTCGTAATTTAATAGTAATTAACAGCACAGGCAAGTTGACCAATAATGTATGTTCGAAAAGCATCATGTTACTTTCATTTCAATTTCCTCAGAACCAATCATTCCAGGTATAATGCAGGGAAGGACCAAGAACTCTGAATGGCTGATGCGAGAAAATTACACTTTCAGAAATTATATGCCAGATATAATTTCATACAGTATATATGGTCAGTTTTTTGGGACTAGAAGAAATAAATGACATCTGCAGGAAAATGATGTATACCAGAACAATGGATAGACTGTAATAAAAATTGGAAAAATGAGTAATAAAACAAGACAGGCAACATACATATCACGCAACATTGAGGCATGTTCGTGCAACCATTATTGAAGCGAAAAAGCAATTAGTATTATATATTCTGAGAGGTGTTAGTAGCCTTAGGTATCCAGCATGCGATGCACATGTGCCATATTGTCATTTATGGCCTGCCTGGCTCTACAATATTTTTCCACATTATCTCATAAACAGCACAGTTTTCAAAAGTCACTGAACATATAATGTGTGTTTCAATTTCCTCTACAACTTGTGTCTGAAACATTTCTCACACTAAGAAGAACTGAGCGAGGTATGATCAAAAGTTTAACTTCGTCTTCACGCAAAGTACCTGTTATTCTTGTCAGATTTCAATGACACTTGAATTTTCTGGACAGATTTTTGAAAAATATTCAAATATCAAATTTTATGAAAATACATGCACTGGGAGACGAGTTATTGCACGCAGATGGATGAAAGAACGAACAGACGTGACAAACCTAATAGTCGCTTTTTGCAATAATGCAAACACACCAAAAACATGAAGCTTCCATGGTTTGCTGATTATCTTATCTAACATATGCCATAGTACATGCAGATACAAACCTACAGGAATGCCACACAAGTCTGCTTGTAACTGCATTATGTAACTGTTAACTGTCATTCCTCCATCCACAAGCAGTTTTGTAAGAGGAATCCCACAGTCTTTGTTCATTGCATCCAGAATATCTCTTGTCTGAAAGCAAATTGCTTCCAGTGCAGCACGAATTATAGCTACATTAGTCGTTTCTTCTGTTATCCCACAAATGACACTGAAATCAGAGATACACAACTTTCAAACACAAACATCCCAAAGACACCACACAATACAACAATACTGAAATTACTATGACGATTATCATACCACAGTGCACATACCAGCAATATAAAATCCATAATAAGAAAAATCTAAACTTCACATCAATTAATCAGCAATATGTAAAGTCTGAGGAAATTCAAAATGCCTTTCATTTGTAAAAAAAACTGAACAAGAAAAGTTGTGGTAATACATGTGGAACTGTCTGGGCTCAAAGAACCACATCATACACTGTGTGGAAATACATATGAAACTGACTTGTCTCTGCAAAATCTTGAGAACACACATGACTGGGCTAAACAAATCACATGCTTGCCCCATGCCACTATAACCTGAACGCAACATAATTCAGACAAATGTTACAATTAAATGTTTCAAAACAGCAGCCAAGTGCAGTGGACATTGCATACATAATGGTGGAAGTTACTGAAAATATTAACAAAAACCACAGATAGGAAAAGTACCATTTCACATGTAAAAACAAAGTTAAGAAATCAGCAACGGATAATCTGCTACAGGAAAATGAAAAAGCATATTTAAATCAAGTTTTGGGGGATATTTCTGACAGTGATCCCAACAATGATAGTGATTTGTTCATTTCTGGCTGATAGACAGGTGAGAGAGGCAGTGTTTCAGGTGCAAAATAAATTATGTTGCTTGTGTTATGGAGATGTGTACATTTTCAGTCATGCACTGCATTGTTAACAGTGGAGGACTTTCAGTCAGAGTAACATATGGTAACTGCATTTTGTCAGCAAGTGTATCTGCCCCATTTACAATTGCTCCCACACAAGCTGAGATCTCAATAATTCTAAACATTACCCCTCAGTTCCCCTCATGTACCTACAGAGTACATAATGCCAGAATAGGAAGCCTTACATATGTATATGGATTATAATTAACTCCTTAAAAGACCTGTGTGTTCACGTACAAGAGCACAGGTAGTAAAAAACCCTTAGAAAATCTGTTTATATATTTAGGCAAGAAGGAAATATACTGCATTTTTAAGACATGCCACATAACCTCTCTTTTATTGCACAAAATTCCATTTATTTCATAATTTTTATCTTTTCTGTTCAAATAACACTTAACATTTTCCAAAAACCATGCACTAAAATTTAAATATCCATCATGCTAAGATAAAGGTTAAAACTGCGGGCACCCATACAGTCATGCACAATAAACAGTGGCACTGTTATGATAACACGTTTCTGGGGCACTGGATGGAGAAAGGACTGCACCACAGCCTCCAGATCACAGTCCACTGCACTATTTATTTTGGGGTTCCATCAAGGCACAACTCTAGTCAGAGAACATTAATGGGCTACCATATCTTTGTCAGCATATCACTGAAGCAAACTGGCAATCCAAGGGGCAGTTCAGAGTGATTGATTTACACTTAGCAGCATAAACACTGTATCTATACCATGCACACATACACTGTTCATTTCTAAAAGGTTCTGATAATGCCACACAACATTTAAGATTACTGGGATTCTGAATGGCACCCATTGCCTAATATTCTAAACAGAACATAGCAAGTAACAAAATGGATGTGTTTCAGTGCTCAGAAACAGCTAGAAGAATAAGACCTTCTGCCTTTTCACATGAGGACTGAAACACAACAGTCTCTGAAACATTATGTTCTGTTCAGAATACTAGACAACGATGTAATTCCAAAAAGAAAGTGATCCTAACAGACACTCGTTTCTTCCTACAAATTTACACATACATCCACCTCCAAAGAAATGTTATTAGTGAAACAAACCTACGAGCATCTTTTCTCCAGAAAGGGGCATAAAGTCCAGAAAATGCAGGCACAAAGTACACCTCAGTTCTGTCAGTGTCACACTGTGCAATTTTATCTGACTCTGAAATATCTTCCAATATACGTAAATTGTCACGTAACCATTTCATTGCTGCTCCACAAATTGCAACAGAGCCCTCCAAGGCATATACTGCATTTGCTGACTTTCCCAACTTGTAGGCCACAGTGGTCAAGAGACCATGGGTTGACTGAATTACCTGCAATTACAAATTACTTAAGACACTTAAAAACTCCTACAGAAGTGTACCTGTAGCGATGTATATGTGCAATAAACTGACATCAACTGAAGTATTAACACTCTGGTAACACCAACAAATGCATTACTCTACATTCTATGTATTCTTTCTGTTACTTAGCTCCTATATGTTTTAGCACTGTTGCCATCTTCAGAGGGCTTACACTAAAACTTCATTAAATCATACAGCAAATAAATAGTTAACAATAAACATACATTTGTTGTTGTGATGTCAAAAAAGAACAGATTTTGGTTAAAATTATTATTATTATTTATATGTGGTGCTACCCAAAAATTCAGGGAATTTAAACAGGGTGCCCAAACCAGTTGTCATATGCCCTTCTTCTGCTAGATGTGGCTAGCAGTATGCTTTGCGAATCTGTGTGACAACAGTTGTGAAGCTGAGAGAACGTGTCATAAAGTTCAGTGCGTTTTTGTGAGGTTATGTTTTAGTCATCTGGCGAATTTTTTTTAATGACCAATTTTAAGGAGCAAAGAATCTGCATCAAATTTTGTTTCAATCTTTAAAAAACCGCTGCAGAAACCCACGGAATGCTACAGGAAGCCTTCGGAGATAATGCCATGAGCCAAAGCAGAACTTTTTTATGGTACAAACGCTTCAAGGTCTGACGAACGTCTGTCGACGATGACAAGCGTTCTGGACGACCGTCGACAAGCACAGCACCAGAAAACATTGCAAAAGTTCGCAAGGCTATCCTTGCAGATAGTAGGCACGATGTTTGTGAGATAGTAGGACTGTCATACGGGACCGTTCAACGCATTTTGGCGGACAATTTGAACATGAGACGCATTTCTGCGAGATTTGCACCAAGACTGCTGAGCGATGACTTGAAGGCCCTTCGCGTTTCTGTGTGCAGGGAACTGAAACAACAAGCCAGAGACGACCCCAACATCTCCAATATCATAACTGGTGATGAAACATGGGTGTATGGTTATGACCCTGAGACTAAGTAGCAGTCGTCGCCGTGGAAGTCACCAAAATCACCGCGGCCGAAAAAATCACATCAAGTTCACAGCAATGTGAAGTCCATGTTGATAGTGTTTTCCAACATCCAAGGTATTGTCCACAACGAATACGTACCCCCTGGTCAAACCGTCAATGGCAAGTTTTACTGTGAGGTTTTGAAGCGGCTGAGGGAGGGCAGTCGGCACAAACGTCCAGACAAGTGGAAGAAAACTGGTTACTCCACCATGACAACACGCCCGCTCACACATCACTCGTTGTTCGACAATTTCTGACTTCCAAAAACATTACAGTGATTCCCCATCCCCCCCATTCGCCTGACCTCGCCCCCTGCGACTTTTTCCTATTCCCCAAGATGAAATTGCGGATGAAAGGGAGTCATTTTGACACGACTAAGGAGATCCACGCTGAAACGCAAGAGGTTATCGACACGCTCACATTTGAGAATTTCCAGGGATGCATGAAATCATGGGAAACATGCTGGGATTGCTGTATACATGCCCAAGGGGACTACTTCGAAGGAGACGGTGGAAACTAGGAGTTACGGTAAGAAACTATTTTTATATGGTCAAATTCCCCGAATTTTTGGGTAGCCCCACATATATACATGGGTTGATTCAAAACTTTCCGGATTGACACTGTAAAAATCGTAAAACTCACTATAAGGCCTATCGGCCGCTGTCACCCTCGAAGTAGTTCCCTCCCGCATGTAGACACTGGCCCCACCGTCTCCTCCATTTTTGGAACGCTTCCTGGAAGTCCTTTTCTGTCAGTGTCAAGCACTCTCTGCGATTCGGCCTGGATCTCCTCAATGGTATTAAACCGGCGTCCTTTCAGCTTCAATTTCAGTTTTGGAGATAGGAAGAAGTCACAGGGTGCCAAATCAGGGGAGTGCGGTGGGTGGGGGATAAGAGAAATTTTGTTTTTCGCCAGAAAATGGTTGGTGAGGACAGAAATGTGAGACGGGGCGTTGTCATAGTGAAGTAGCCAGGTCTGTTCTTGCCAAAGTTGGGGGTGATGTCTTCGCACATTTTCATGCAGTCGCTGCAAAACTTCACAGTAGAACCCAGAATTCACAATTTGGCCTGTTGGGATGAATTCTTTGTGTACAACCTCCTTGATGTCAAAGAAAGTGATGATCATGCTCTTGAGATTGCTTTTCACCTGTCTCGCCTTTTTTTGTCCTTGGTGACGTGGGGCTTTTCCACTGGGAGGATTGTTGCTTTGTCTCAGGGTCGTAACTGTAAACCCAGCTCTCATCACCAGTGATAACCCTGGACAAGAAGGTTTCATCAT
>Ga0209629_10001742_pt1 | contig 14131 bp, 7 predicted proteins | sample TergutCu122P5_FD_187286 | JGI IMG/M metagenome (GOLD analysis project Ga0209629, IMG submission 187286) | Cubitermes ugandensis P5 segment gut microbial communities from Kakamega Forest, Kenya - Cu122 P5 (SPAdes) (version 2) | ecosystem: Host-associated > Arthropoda: Insects > Digestive system >... | reverse complement strand
CGTCGATTTGTATGCCGTTACAAAAAAGCAGCCGTATCTCGATTTGGCAAAAAAAATCGGCGACTTTCATCAGCTTTTTGACGTCACAACAACCACGCACGCTCACGGAATGCTTTGTTGTTACTACGCTTACCTGATGATTTACGAGTTAACGGGCGAAAAAAGATACCTCGACAGGGTCGAAAAGCGTTGGAATGACATGGTTGACGGAGGCTATGTTAATGCGACTGGCGGAACGCCGGAAGGAGTACAGTTTATATATGAGAAGGATGAAGGATGCGCAAATGCCGACTGGCTGCGCGTCAACCTGAAACTGTTTGATATAACAAAAAAAACACGCTATCTTGAAATGGCAGACCGTCTCATAAACAATCAGTTCATAATCAATGAATGGTCGGATGGCGGCTTTGGACACCGTAGAATTTATTGTGATAAAAACGGCATGTACGGTTATCAAAAACATTTTCTTGAATGCGTCTGGTGCTGCAATTTTCATGCTACCATGGGATTTGTTAATTTTAAAGACCACCTTATCGCTTGCAACAGCGACACGATGACCGTCTATTTTGCAACCGATTTCGAAGCGACCTGCGCTTCGGGAGCCGGTAAGGCAACTGTCGTTTCAAAATTGGTTCCGGGCGATTATTCCTTCGACTTGAAAAAAAGTCGCAACATGAAAAATCTCGTGATGTCGCAGATAATCACTTTGAAAGGAGATAAGCCGTTGCGGCTTTCCGTTCGTCTTCCCGATTGGGCAAAAGCCATTACTTTCGCCGCCGGAGCAGGCAAAATAGTCGCCGCTAAAATGGAAAACGGCTATTTAGTTTCCCAAAAGAAAATCGCCCCGGGACTAACTATTCGGGTGGATTATCATGGCGGGATATTTACGGAGAATCGCCGCCTCAAGCAGATGTCTCTGAAAGAAATCAGGGCAGGCGCTCTTCCGGAAGCCGTCTTTCGATACGGACCATGGACGCTTGTGGGTAAAGGTCTTTCGAGAATCCCTCATCTCGCCTTGAGTGAAGAAATCGTCAAAACCAACAAGGTTAATCCTGATTGGATATTTGATGCGAGTGTACCCTACATGCCTGAAATTCATAAAATCCTGCTTGAAAAATTAGGTTATGGTTCTGAAAATGAGACGGGGGTTTTTATTTTCAACGTATCCGAAAAAGTTCCGGAAATGCTTTATACCTGTAAGATTGTGCATCCGGAAACTGGCAAAGCGCTTGCAGTGGATACTGCAAAAGCAAATGCAAACGGCGCAGATATTTACCTCGCAGTTAAAGATGCGTCGATGTTCCAAAATTGGATATTTGAAGAAGTTGGAGATAACTACGTTAAAATTGTCAACGGCAAAACCGGCGGATTCATTTCCGAAAGCGGCGAAGGACAGGCTATCGATGGACGGAAAGTCCATCAATGGGATGGTGGCGAAAATCCTTTTCAGATATGGAAACAATCAGTCGGTAAAAATGGTCTTGTCCAATTTGTCAATAAGGGAAGCGGCAGGGCATTGACGCTGAATTTGCAAAACAATCCGCCCAATGCAATGGTTTGGTCGGTGAATGGCGCGCCTAATCAATTTTGGCGTCTTGAAAAGGTTTTGGGAACTTTATGATATGATACATTTGATATTTATATACCACCGGTTCGGAAATATTAAAAGAACGCAACTACACATTTCCCTGTTGGGCTATTGCCGCTGATGATCCAATATTAAGAAAAATGGGAGTATATGCGTATCCAACTGTTTTAATTTTTAATAAACAAAGTAGGCTCATCTTTCGGGGAGATATAGAAAATGCGAAAAAGCAGATTGAAAAATTGCTGAAAGGAGACGACAGAGGCAATTCCCGTTAGGGAATACCGCTCGGTAGAAACAGGGCGCTCACAACCACCTGCAAGCATGCCGTCAGGTATGCAACCCCAATTGATTGATTTACAGCGACCAATACTTCACCCTTTCCTCACTCCCCAATAAACTGTCTTTTTGTAACCATAGCTGCAATTATCCTTTCTTTTTATTCTATTTTTTCTCATTTTGCTTACACTACCAAGTTTGGACTTGCTCCGTACTTGCTCCGTACATACGCCGTACATACACCATACATACACCGCTTGACATTTTGTTATTTAAAGTTATACTAAGCTTATACTAAAGTTATACTAAGGATATGCCGACCAGTATTGAGTACGGTTATCAAAACGTACTGCCCTTGTGGGCTTTTGGGTTAAATTATTAAAAATGATTATCGTATATGATACCTTGGGGGTAAAATTTTGTTTTTAGAGGGATAAAAAAGATATTTTTTGTACCTTTGCGGCTTTATTTTAAAAATTAAGCAACCGTAATGCAGAAAATACGAAATATTGCGATTATCGCTCATGTCGATCACGGCAAAACAACTTTAGTAGATAAAATGTTATTAGCCGGAAAGTTATTTAGAGACGACAAAACCGATTTAGACCAATTCTTAGACAGCAACGATTTGGAGCGAGAACGTGGAATTACGATTCTGGCAAAGAATGTTTCGATTAATTACAAAGACTATAAAATCAATATTATAGATACGCCGGGGCATGCCGATTTCGGCGGTGAAGTAGAACGTGTATTGAATATGGCAGATGGCGTTTTATTGTTGGTGGATGCTTTTGAAGGTCCGATGCCGCAAACCCGCTTTGTGCTTCAGAAAGCCATTACTCTCGGTTTGAAACCGGTTGTAGTAATTAATAAAGTGGATAAACCCAACTGCCGTCCCGAAGAAGTGCAGGAAATGGTTTTCGACCTGATGTTTTCTTTGGATGCAACCGAGGACCAGTTGGATTTTACCACTATTTACGGTTCTGCCAAACAAGGATGGATGTCCGACGATTGGCGAAAGCCCTCCGATTCGATTCAGCCGCTGTTAGACGCTATTATCGAACATATTCCCGAACCGAAAATGTTGGAAGGAACGCCTCAGATGCAGATCACTTCGCTGGATTATTCCAATTATGTAGGCAGAATTGCAGTCGGACGGGTTCATCGGGGCGAACTGCGGGAAGGAATGGATATTGCTCTTTGCAAGCATGACGGTAGTATCGTAAAGTCGCGTATCAAAGAATTGAATGTTTTTGAAGGGCTTGGAAGAACCAAAGTAGCGTCGGTGAAGTCGGGAGATATTTGCGCCATTGTTGGCATCGACAATTTTGAAATCGGAGACACTTTGACTGATATTGAAAATCCAGAACCGCTACCCCCTATCGCCATTGATGAACCCACGATGTCGATGCTGTTCACAATCAATGATTCTCCATTTTTTGGAAAAGACGGGAAATATGTAACCTCACGTCATATCTATGAACGGCTTATGCGCGAATTGGATAAAAATTTGGCATTGCGAGTCGAACCTTCCGGTTCGTCCGATGCCTGGATTGTGTATGGTCGCGGCGTTCTGCACTTATCTATTTTAATCGAAACCATGCGGCGGGAAGGATACGAACTGCAAGTCGGACAGCCGAAAGTTATTATTAAAGAAAAGGAAGGCATTAAGCTGGAGCCGGTAGAACAATTGACTGTCAATCTGCCGGAAGAAACCGCAAGCCGGATTATCGACATGGTTACAAAGCGGAAAGGAGAAATGCAGACGATGGAACGCAAAGGCGACCGGATTCATATAGAATTTACGATTCCTTCGCGTGGCATTATCGGCTTGTCGAATCAGGTTTTAACTGCATCGGCGGGAGAAGCGATTATGGCTCATCGATTTTTGGAATTTCAACCTTGGAAGGGCGAGATTGAAAAGCGCCAAAACGGGTCGATTATCGCAATGGAAACCGGTAACGCATTTGCTTACGCTTTGGATAAATTACAAGACAGAGGACGTTTTTTCATCGATCCTCAAACCGATGTATATGCCGGACAAATCGTAGGCGAGCACACCAAAGAAGGCGATTTGGTGGTGAATGTAACCAAGTCTAAAAAGCTGACCAACGTCCGCGCTTCGGGAAGCGACGACAAAGCCCACTTAGCGCCCCCAGTGATTTTCAGTCTCGAACAAGCCCTCGAGTATATCAAGGAAGATGAATATGTTGAATTAACACCGCAGGCAATGCGCCTGAGAAAGATCGTTCTGGACGAGAGTGAACGAAAGAGGCTTAAGAAGTAGCAGAACTGTTGTATAGCAGGTAAAAAATCACGAGCTTCCTCATTTTTTGCAAAAATCCTCTTTTTATGACAAAAGAATGTGAAAATAAAAAACCAAAATTGACTGTAAATATAAAAAAATTTATTATATTTTTGTAGTGTGAAATAGATGCAGTAATTTAACACACTCGTAAAATGAAAAAAAAGAACATTTTCAAAAGACTTTATCATTATGTCAAACGATTGAGCTTTCAGTTTGAAATGTGGAGAACATGCCCTTACAATCTCCAGGTGTATTTGGGAAGAAAGGGATGAAAAGCTAACAAAGAAGGGTAAGATGAGGCTACGCAAAAGTTTAGCCTCATCTTTTTGCATTTCAATAAAAATTTTAATAAAATTTCTTAAAAAATCAAAATATTTTACTACCTTTGTCGTTCTAATATTAAAAACCGGAAAATTTGCGCATCTATGAAAATTGCTAATTCAATCTGTTTACTGTTGCTTGCACTGATTATCGTATCGTGCGAGAATAAGGATTCATATATACTTAATGGAAATATCAAAGGATTACAAAATCCTAAAATTTATGTTGTAGCAGGTGATAGTTTATGGTTTGATTCCATTCAAGCCAAATCAGGAAAATTCACCTATCGAGGCATATCAAAAACGGTCGAGCCTCTATTGCTTTTTATGGGAAGTAAAAATGGGGGAATACCAATATGGGTTCAAAATGGGAAAACGTTTTCGCTGACCGGCGATGCTAATTATCCAGAAATGATGATGGTGAAAGGCGGTGAAATCAATAATTTGTTAACCGGATTTAAGAAGGATAATTATTCCACTATCAAAGAGAAATGTGATTTGAGAAATAAACTTTTCGCAGAGTCAAGCATTAATATTAATAATGCGCAGTTTTCTTCTCAGATAAAAAATATAGATCAAATTTTGAAAGCGAGAGCGCAAGACTTTGTCGCAGTTCATTCTGCTTCTGTTGCTTCTTTGGTATTGATTCAGGACTATATTCTGGATGTTAAAAATGCTTGCGGTATTCAGTCTTTATTAAGTCAACTTACTGGAGAAGCGAAAGCCAACCCTTTGTATGAAAAGTTAAATGAACTTTGTCTGAAGGATTTGCATACGAAATCGGGGCAATCGGCTTTGGATTTCAAGATTAAAAATACGAAAAACGACACGATTAGTTTGAAAACATTTAAAGACAAATATCTCATATTGACATTTGCTACCGCTCAATGTGAACTTTGCAAGCCGGAATATGATGAATTACTTGCCATTCAGAAAACTTTCCCTGCAAAGGAATTGGCAATATTGACCATTTCTTTGGATGAAAACAAAGAAGAATGGAAAGCATTGGCGCAGGAAAAAGGAATCAACTGGACGCAAGCGATAGATAGCGCCGGTTGGGCTTCCGAAATTGCTTCGCTTTACAATGTTTCGTCAGTTCCTTGCAATTATCTGATTGATAAAAAAGGGATTATCATTGGCTCAAAGTTACGTATCGATAGTATTCAATCCATCCTGAAAGAGAAAATAAAACTCAAATAATTAACAATTAATAATTCATAACTCATAACTCATAACTCATAATTTATAATTTATAATTTATTACAAAACCTACAACTATGTTAGTAAAAGCTTATGCGGCAGCCATTCAAGGCGTTAATGCCAATATTATTACGATTGAAGTCAATTGCAGTAAAGGAATCAAATTTTTCTTGGTAGGACTTCCCGATGTCAGCATCAAAGAATCGCACGAGCGAATCACTTCCGCTTTAACTGTGAACGGATACAAATTTCCGCGCAATCAGATTGTCGTCAATATGGCTCCGGCGGATATTCGAAAAGAAGGCGCCGCTTACGATTTGCCCTTGGCAATCGGAATTTTAGCAGGTGCAGAAAAAATCAAATCCGAAAAAATTGGTGACTATCTTATGGTCGGCGAATTATCGTTAGACGGAAGTCTGAAACCGGTGAAAGGCGTTCTGCCGATTGCCATTAAGGCAAAAGAAAGCGGATTTAAAGGCGTCATTCTTCCCATGTCGAACACGCGGGAAGCGGCGGTTGTCAGCGGATTGGAAGTATATGGAGCAGAAAACATTGTCGATGTGATTCAATTCTTCAATGAAGAAAAACAATTAGAGCAAGTAATTATCGACCCTCGACAGGAATTTTACGCCAATCAATCGCGGATGGATTGGGATTTTTCGGAAGTGAAAGGACAGGAGCAGGTGAAAAGAGCCATTGAAGTTGCTTGTGCAGGAGGACATAACATCATTCTTGTCGGCAGTCCGGGTGCAGGGAAAAGCATGTTGGCAAAACGAATTCCTTCAATTCTTCCGCCGCTGACTTTGAACGAAAGTCTCGAAACAACTAAAATTCATTCGGTTGCAGGAAAAATAAATCACAACGGCTCGCTAATAGCGCTTCGTCCCTTCCGGAGTCCGCATCATTCCATTTCGATGGTAGCTATGGTCGGCGGCGGTTCTTATCCTCAGCCGGGGGAAATCAGCCTTGCCCACAACGGCGTATTGTTTTTAGATGAAATTGCGGAGTTCGGCAGGAATGTTCTCGAAGTGCTGCGGCAGCCGCTCGAAGACCGGAAGATAACTATTTCCAGAGCGAAATCGTCCGTTGAATATCCGGCAGGATTTATGCTGGTTGCTTCCATGAACCCCTGTCCATGCGGAAACTACAATAATCCGCACAAAGCCTGCGTCTGCGTATCTGCCCAAGTTCAGAAATATTTGAACCGCATTTCGGGACCTTTGATGGACAGGATTGACATTCAGGTAGAAATCGTTCCGGTTCCGTTTGAAGACATTTCGGATATTCGTCCCGCCGAATCCAGCGAAAGCATCCGGAATCGCGTAATCAAAGCGCGTCAGATTCAGGAAATGAGATTTGCCGAAGAAGAAGGAATTTATTGCAACGCACAAATGCACACCCGTTTGTTGCATAAACACGCGCAACCCGATCATGCCGGTTTGATGAAATTGAAAGATGCGATGGAACGCTTGAGTTTGTCTGCCCGCGCCTACGACCGCATCTTGCGCGTAGCGCGAACCATTGCCGATTTGGAAAGCTCTGAAAATGTTCAGGTCGCTCATATTGCCGAAGCAATCAGTTACCGTAATTTAGACAGGGAAAATTGGGCAGGATGATGACGGCTACAGGTGGAATAAGTTATTTTTTCTTTGCCTTATCCAATTCCTTTTTCAGACGTTTGATTTCTTCTTCCTGATTGAGAATTGTAGTCAAAAGTGCATTCAATTCTTCATTTTCAATATTAGCGGGAAATTGTCCGTTTACGCGGTCGATAAAATCGCTCAGCACGTTCATGTAGTTGTTGAAAGCATCGTAAGCATTATCATAAGGACTATATACGCTTGGACCGGGAAAAAGTTTGGTACTCATAAAATTGAAATGGTCGCTGGCTTGCAGGTAATCCCAATCTTGACGAAGACGGCGATCGCGCACCATTCTCACCCGTTCGCCAATTCCATATAGTTTTGAAATTGCTTCTTGCTGAAGCCTGTTCCCCATCCACGGACTGATATCTTTTTCTTCGCCTGCCCATGAACAGGGATAAGGAGCCGTCAATTCCCCAACCGGTTTTAATACGTTAATCACCTCCGACGGCATGGAAAATCCAATTCCCTTGGCAAAAGCAAAACGTGGAATCGCTTTGAAAAATTCAAAGATTCCTGTTTCTTTCGGTTGAAGACTTCCAAGCACTTCGTAGTTCATCCATATATTGATTATTTGTTCCGACTCGGGCGCTGTAGCAATCCAATTCACTAATTTATCGGAAACAAGAGGATATTCGCTCCAGTCGTAATTGGAAAAACGGAAAGAAATATCATCGCTGTATTTCATGTTCCGAACCAACAATTTCAATCTTGGAGAAGCGGCAGACGAATATAAATAATTCGGACTCTTCCATCCCAACACATGTTTGGCGCCCTCAATCAGCATGGCTTTATATCCCATTTCATACACTAATTGAGCAATATCGTCGGAATAAATTAATTCGGTATTACGAAAAACCTTTGGTTTTTGACCAAATAAAAGTTGTATTTTTTCCGAATGGGCTTTCACTTGATTTTTAAACTCTTCAGGATCTTTCAAGGAAGCCAGCGAATGGCTATAAGTTTCGGAAATAAATTCGGCGCATCCGGTTTTAGCTAACTCTTTAAATCCGTCAATAGCTTCCGGAACAAATATTTCCAACTGTTCGAGGACTATGCCTGATATAGAAAAAGCGACTTTGAACTTTCCTTTATATTCTTTTATCAAATCAAGCAGCATAGCATTGGCAGGCAAGAGTGTCCGGTCGGCAATTTTTCGGATGATATCATCATTAGAAAAATCATCATAATAATAATGGTCGCTCCCTATATCAAAAAAACGGTAGCGTTTCAGTCGAAAGGGTTGATGAATCTGAAAATAAAAACAAATCGTTTTCATAGATTATTAGGATTATATAATGGACAAAGGTAGGGAAAATTTTTGATTTATAAAGTAATTTATTCCGTAGAAAACTTATTTTCCAGCAACTTCGCTTTGAAAGCAGAATTGAAAGTATAGGCAAAAGTTAATAAAACGGCGCGGGTATCGGCTTTCATCGTTCGATGACTTACAAATTCGGAAGTCTGCATCTTGCTACCGCTTTTTAAAGTATTAAAAATGTCGGTTGCAACCAAACCTATATGTATATTTTGCCCCAATTGCTGTTGAAATCCAAAATCAATATAATAAGTCGCAATATTTTTACCTTGCGGCGTAACCGTCGGCGCATTATAATTGCCTGTCAATTGCAGTTTACTTTGTTTCCATGCAAAATTATTAATCATTTTTCCATACCAGCTAAAAGCATCATTTGAGGCATCCTGTTCTACATTCACGCCATTGATTTTTTGCCGGAATAATGATAAACTCAAGTTTACATCATAAAATGCAAACGGATGAGCGGTAAAAATATTCTCTAAGCCATAAGTGACCGCACTCCCGAAATTCATCGGCTTGGAAAGAATAATGCCTTCGGAGTTCAATTCCGAATAAGATTTGATAACATCTTGCGAATAACGGTAAAACAAAACAGAAGATAAAGAGCTTTTTTTCCAATCCGTAGTGTATCCCAATTCTACTGACTGAATAATTTCAGGCTTCAAATGCGGATTTCCGCTGTGCTGATTCAGCGAATCGGTGATATCGACAAACGGACTCAGTTGCCCCGAACTTGGGTAATTGATTCTTTTTCCGTAACTTAATTTCCAAAACTCATCAGGTTTCAGATAAAATATCAGATTTGCTGACGGGAAAAAATGAACGTAATTATTTTTAAATGCTGTATTATCGTCTTGCGTATTTCCTTTATTATAAACCATTTCTGCTCTTATCCCCCCATCGTATCGCCAGCGTGGATTATCCTTGTCTCCGATAAATCCGCTATACTGAATATATGTTGCATGTACTTGCTCGTTGAAATTAAAAACATTGCTGACTCTCTTGTCGATAACATAAACATCGCCGGCTTTCTCCGATGTTTGGTAATCGGCGTGCAATACCCGGAAAAGCCCTTTATATCCAACGCCTATCACTGAATTTGAAGTTATGGGAAGCGTATAGTCCGCAACTGCGTTGGCAACATTCGCATTTTCGTAGTCATGCGTCCGCCCGTAGGTAGGGTCGCCAATAAATGCCTTGTTTTCGTCGAGCGTATGCGTGATAATATCTGTATTCTGCCGAAAACGCTCAAAAGAAGTATTGACTCCTGCCGAAAAACTTCTTCGCTCATCGGCGAACTTGCGATTGTAATTCAAAGCAAATTCAGCTACACGAGTACGTTCTATTTCAACAGAATATCTATTCCATTGCGAATTGAGCATATTGTCCTGCTTAAGTAAAGCGTTGTTCAGCGATTCGTGATTGTCTTGCCCTTCCAGATTACCGATAGCTTCGAAACTAAACAGGTTTTTTTCGTCGGGCGAAAAGTCGGTATTCAATTTTAAATTCTGTAATTGTTCCGTCCGCTTATCGTGACGGTCTTGATTCAGTTGGTATTCTTCAGGAATATTAAAATTAGTTCGGGCTGATTCAATGTTTCTTGTCCTTCCTGCAAAGCGGTTATCATAAGCAATATCCAAATTCCATTTTTGAGTTTTATGATTAAGGAGCGCCATACTGTTTACCCTTCCTTTCGCACCCAAGCCTGCTCCAGCGGCAAAAGCGCCGTTGGTTCCGATTTGCTTGTTCTTTTTCAGTTTAATATTGATGATACCGCTTTCTGCTGAGGCATCGTATTTGGCGGAAGGGTTATTGATAATTTCAATACTTTCCACGCTGGAGGCGGCAATCTGGTCGGTATTGGAAAGAGAAGAATTTCGTCCGTTAATCAGAATAAGCGGAGTCTTGCCCCGTAAAGAGATAGCTCCTTCCGCATCGACATTCACTGTTGGCGTACTCCTAAGCAAATCGGTAGCGGTTCCTCCCGCCTGTGTGATGTTGGACGCCACATTGATAACAAAACTTTCAGGCGCCTGTTGAATTGTTTTTCTTAGTGCGCTTGCGCTTATCGTCACTTGACCTAATTCTACCGCATCAATCTCCATGACAATACTGCCCAAATCAATTTTAGGGTTTTCTTTTTTAACAGTTACGGATTTTGATACTGTTTTATATCCAATGATATGGGTAATCAATTTGTAATCTCCAAAAGCTACTTTATCCATAATAAATACTCCCGCAGAGTCTGTAATTGCATAGTTCAAAACACGGGTTGTATCCTTAGCGGAAGAAAGCAATACATCTACAAATTCGAGCGGACTGTTTTTTTCTAACAACTTTCCCCGCACCGAACCGGTCGTCTGGGCAGAAACAGTAATTGCAATATTTATAAAGAATAGCGTTACTATGATATAGTTCTTCATAAAATATTTACCTGTTGTTTTATTTTATCTACAATCATTTCGGGCGTAATTTGATTCAGACAGGCATAATCGCCGCGGTAGCAGGGCTTGTTTCCGAAAACTGAACAGGGACGGCAAGGCAAATCTATCTGAACGGCATTTGCAGGGTCTTGATTAAATCCGTAAAAGCCGGCGTAAGGATGTGTAACGCCCCAAATCGAAATCACCGGCGTATTGACTAAGGAAGCCAGATGCATATTCGCCGAATCCATGCTTACCATTACATCCAATTGATTCATCAGAAAAAGTTCTTCCTGCAAAGACATTTGTCCGGCTACTAAGGTTACATTTTTATATTTTCCCGTCCATGATACTAACTTTTCGTGTTCTTCTTTACTGCCCCAGAGCGTAATTTGAAGACTTGGTAATTTGCTCAATTGGGAAACGACTTTTTCCATTAATTCCAAAGGATACATTTTTCCTTTATGCTTAGCGAAAGGGGCAATCCCTATCCGGATGCCTTCTTTCGCCGGTTTTTCTGAAAATAATCCGGTGAAGGATATAGAGAAATCATATCCCAATTTCTCAAACACTTCCCGATAACGATCCATCGAAGTTTTCATGGGCTGCATGATTTTATGCTTCTGCCGGACAAGGCGCCGCTTTTCTTTTCTGCCTTTATCAATGATAGCAACCGGATAGCCTCTGAACCGGAAATTGTAATCGAGAAGAAATGAACGAATAACTCCATGCAAGTCAGCCACTTTCAATTCTTTTTTTGGAAGAAATGGTGAAAGTTCGCGCAGCAATCGCAACAATCCTTTTATTCCTTTGTGCCTTCCCTTTAACGATACTGGGAAAATTGCCAAATTCGAAGGCGTATCAACGAATAGCGATAGTCCCCTGTTTTGGGTAAGCAATATAAATCGATCATTGGGATATTTTTTTGCTACCGAATACAATACGGGAACGGCGATTGCAACATCTCCCAGCGAAGACAAACGAATGACTAAAGTGGTCGCCATGCTTATTTTTTTCCGTACAATACAGGATTCAGATTGGGGTCGTTATACATTTTCATCTGTTTATATACTTTCATGTATTTTTTCCCCGATTCAATATCTGCCAATAATTGGTCGATAGCCAGCGATAAATCCTGCTGTTGCTCCAAGAGGACGACTAATTTCTTGCGGCAAGTGTTCCGGTGTTCTTCGCCAACGTCTTCCCGCAAAGTTTCCTGTTGCATGTGGTAAATCTTCAATGCAAGAATCGATAGTCGGTCGATAGCCCAAGCCGGACTCTCGGTATTAAAAGTCGCTGTTTCCGAATGACCGGCAGATCGATGATATTTTTCATAAAAATAACTGTCGATCAACTCTACCAAATCCACCCGCTCCTGATTGGAGTGATCAATCCGGCGTTTAATTTCCAGCGCTTTAACCGCATCAATTTCCGGATCACGGATAATATCTTCCAAATGCCACTGCACCGTATCTATCCAATTTTTCAGATAAAGAAAATATTCAATAGATTTCTCTGGATAAGGATTTTTAATTTCCGTATCGACGTCGTCTTTTTGATGATAATCCGAAATCGAACGTTCAAAAATGGGGTAAGCCAATGTTGTGAATTGCATAATAATTTTTTTAGTGACGAGTGACGAGTAACGAGTGACGAGTAAACAGGTTACTTGGCACTTGTTATATGTCACCGGAAAATTGTACAAATATACAAAATATTTATAAATGCCTCCATTTTCGGTACGAATTATTTAAAAAAACAACTGTTTTTCGGTACGAATTATTTAAAAAATCATATAGTATTCGGTACGAAATATTAAAAAAAACATATAAAGTTCGGTACGAATTATTTAAAAAAACAATTGTTTTTCGGTACGAATTATTAAAAAAATTGTTGTATCTTTGCCCCGAAAATTTATAAAAATATCTACTATGGCTTATATCAGACGAAAGATAGATGATGTTCTTTTAGAGTGGAAAACCGATACTGACCGCAAGCCGTTACTTATAAGAGGCGCGCGTCAGGTTGGAAAATCTTCAACAATAGCACAGTTTGGCGCTCATTTTGAATATTACTTAAATGTTAATTTTGAAAAAAATAAAAAATTGAAGGCATTATTTGCCGGTGATTTGGACGTAAAGGAAATTTGCCTCAAACTCTCGGTACAGTTCAAGACAACGATTGAGCCCGAAAAAACATTGCTTTTTTTTGATGAAATTCAAAATTGTCCCAACGCAATAATGTCGTTAAGATATTTTTATGAAGATTACCCCGAACTTCATGTTATTGCTGCTGGTTCACTCTTGGAGTTTGCACTTGAAGATTTACCTACATTTGGAGTCGGACGCATTGATTCACTATTTATGTACCCTTTTTCGTTTGCTGAATTTATGATAGCTTGCGGTGAAGACCTTTTGTGGAATGAAGTTTGCAAATCTTCACCTGAAAAACCGCTTTTTCCTGTATTTCACGAAAAATGTTTGGATTTATTAAAGAAATTTTTACTTATTGGCGGAATGCCTTCTGCAGTAGCTCATTTTGTTGAAAATCAAGATATTTTAAAAGTTCAAAAAGTCTTGGACAGATTGATTTTATCGTTTCAAAATGATTTTGCAAAATATAAACGAAAACTCCCTGCCGTGTTGTTGCGTGAAGTTTTTTCTTCGGTGGTAAAACAAGCCGGCGGAAAATTTATCTATTCAAAAGCAGCCGAAACGAGTCAATATAACATAAGGCAAGCTGTCAATCTGCTGATAATGGCAGGTTTGGTTGTTCCTATTGTTAGCAGTTCGGCAACAGGAATACCGCTCGGAGCGGAAGTAAATCATAAAAAAAGTAAAATGCTGCTGTTTGACACAGGCATTTTTCAGCGTTTCTTGGGTTTGCAACTTTCGGATCTTTTGTTTTCCGACGATTTTGAAGTTGTCAATAAGGGCGCTATTGCCGAATTGTTTGCAGGCTTGGAACTTATTAAAAATTCCTCACCATATATGCCTGAATATCTGTATTTTTGGACAAGAGAAAAAGAAAAGAGCCAAGCCGAAGTAGATTATGT
>Ga0209629_10001741_pt1 | contig 14132 bp, 9 predicted proteins | sample TergutCu122P5_FD_187286 | JGI IMG/M metagenome (GOLD analysis project Ga0209629, IMG submission 187286) | Cubitermes ugandensis P5 segment gut microbial communities from Kakamega Forest, Kenya - Cu122 P5 (SPAdes) (version 2) | ecosystem: Host-associated > Arthropoda: Insects > Digestive system >... | reverse complement strand
CTACAGCAACCAAGGGAAACACTAAAGAGGGAAACATCAAAACAAGGAATCTGGCCTATAAACAAACAAGAATTAATAACTAAACACCTGAAACAATTTATGAATTTCACAAACTCAATAGATTTCCATAAACTGTAATAGCAGCAGCGCTAAAGACAGTATATTGTATAAATCAAGAAAACTATGTAAAGGAAATGCAACGACAGCAACCGGATAGGGGCAGGTCCTGCATTCTCTACTAACTCATAGCATGTAGTGTTACTTTCGAGTGACGGGGCATGCTTTATTAATAAATTTAAAAAAAACAATGACCTACAAACTTAATTTTCAGAATTTTTAGAAAATTATTCTAGGAAACTCGCATTAAATCTTCAAAAATCAATGAAGATAAACATTATCTTCTAACATCAAAATAATTCATAATCGAGCCCATTAGTTGTACATATCAGTCACAATCTGAATTCAAAGTTTGATGCTCACTACTTCCAAACCGACACGACATAATGACGAGATTATGCATAAAATGAAATGCTTACTGCATTAAAACCCAAACTTTTTATCCAGAATATGCCTAGCTTTTCTCCATGTTTATTCCTATTCCAATGTTAACAATATATCTCTTCCCCGCAAAGTTACTAATGCATTTTCCGCAGAAGTTCTATATGTCAAACGTAATTAACATTTAGTCATCATATTTATTAAACTACGCGTTCGGAAAATCTAGATGCCCCAAGAGTTATTTATAACATTCTACGAAATGTAACTACAAAATGCCGCCGCCACAGCTTCCCGTCCATTCCAGCATAATATTTAGACCATTTTTCTGTCATCACTGTCCTCACCATCGCTTTAGGAGTAAAACAAAAATGTTGGTCATCAAACTGTAAAACCTGTGGCCATCAGCTTTAACGAAAAATGCGTGTGTGGGAAACTTTGATGCAAATATATATACGTCTCCGCCAGATCAGTTGCTATTTGGGACACAGACATAAAGATAAAATTATTTAATATGGTTTGGAAATTCGCCCATGCCGTAACCCTTTCCGCTAATTCACTTATTTACATTGTAATGTAGTCGTCTGCTTGAGTAGAGAGACGTAAAGGTAAAGCAGCCCCGTTACAGGCCTGGAGTGGCCCAGATTTTTCCAGGAAGTTAAGGTTCCCAGATTTCATGACAACAGCACAGGATAGGGTTAAGGTTGTCAGTCTTACGCACCGGCCGCCTTTACCTCCAGGAAATGCACTTGGAACTCATTTCTGTTAGAGGTTAAGTCGACCCCAGGGCCAAAGTGTGTCACTCAAAAATTCCAATGACAACATCGGGAAGAGAACCCGCGAAATGACGGTGTGTAGCACAGTGCCTTAAGCACTACGCCACCGGAAAGAGAGAAGTTTTAATTAATCTCGCCCTAGAACAAATCTGACATATTTCTCTCGCATTCACGAGTACAGTAGAGGAGGAAGTTTTCAAATGCCGGACATAAGCAAAGAAAATTTCGGAGGTTCCGAGATGGGACTACAAGTAGCTAATATCCTTGGAAGATGAACCAGACTTAAAACCCAGAAAGAAATTAACAACGAATATGGCGTCAATGTGAAATCTTTTACTATGTAAAGTGCGTAAATTAAGGAAATGAAGAACATCAGCCCAAATACAGTTTTTACTGTACCTTTGGCAAAAGACAGTTCTATCTAAAAATTAGAAACTTCCTCTGAATACTTTCGAGATTTTTATTTTTAGCATGAACAGAGGTAAATGAATTCCATACTAAAGTTGCCTACACTAATTTAGGTCTAACAAGTGAAAACTATAAAATAAATAAAAAATATGGAGTCGAAAAGGCAAAAGTAAGGTCGCAAATTTGATCCAAAATCTAAATGAACTTATTAACTCCATGGATCAGAGATCAGAGAGAAACTAATAGGTCCTCAACTAGAAGAGATATTCATCGCATTTTATGGAGCAAAGCACTCATTATTTCAGGCACATAGCCCATCATTTATCCCTATCCCGAGCCAGATAAATCCAGTACATATCCCCATCCCACTTCTCAGAGACCCATTTTAATTCCATCCTCCCATCTACGCCTAAATTTTCCAAGTGTTCTCTTCCGCTCATGTTTCCCCAAACAAATTACCCCTCTCCTCCTTACTACCAAATCCCCTGCCCCTCCCATTATTACTGATTTATCACCCTTGTAATATTTGGCCATGAGTACAGATCAAGAAACTTCTCATTGTGCAGCCTACTCCATTTAACTTTTATCTCGTCCCTCTTAGGCTCAGATGTCTTCCTGGGCACCCTATTCTCAAAATACCTCTGCCTATATCTCTTCCTCAATATGATGCAGTCAGTACTAGTATTATAAGAATTGCCATTTCATGATTTAAAAAAAAGGGCGACTGTCTTCCTAGACAAGTTACACTAGCATTGCGAATCATTAAATTAGCAATACAGCGGAATTGATCTAAATATTATCTTATTTTAATTGAGTAAATCACTCACTAAATTCGGTCCGTCAACGTGCATTTTAATTTTAACAAGTTCAAATAAACCTCCATTCAAAATTTCTAAAATGCTATGTTGATAATTTAAGGCTGTGGGATTGACTGTAGTAACACAGCATTTATGACACATGGTTACCAAATCTTGTCATCTTGTTCAAAAGCTGTTAGGAGAATCAGATATACACATACGAGCGCGCGCGCACACACACACACACACACATAAGAATGTGCTACCGTAAGACGTTTATTTATTACACTAAAGACAGCGTTCCAAAAAAATTCCTATGCCAGGTCTTCGACCCCTCTATGTAACAAATATATTATCACTAACTTCGAAAGCTGTCTCATTTCCTCATGGGAAACTATGGTACGTTGAATGAAACTAACGAATATTACGAAACTTCCATAGGGAAAGCAATAGAAGAAAGGTATAATTCTGGAAGATTTGGGAAATGACAAATCTTTTCAACATACATATATATATCTGAGGTACACACAATGGCAGGTTTCCCCACTCTGATATTTTGCAGAATAGATTTGCTTCAAACTCAGCAAAGTTAGCCCTTGAATTATGTAGAAAATTAGAGCTCAGTAGAGGATCGATTGGTTGGCTGTTGTGAACACGGTAATGAACTTAAAATGTTCAATATCCGTGCGTTAAACGTATATTCAAACTTACGTAACAAAACCAACAATTACTTATGCACAAAATTTGTTTTGTCACGTATTGTTAATTACCAAATTGTTTAGATTGTTTTGTGATCATCATCATCATCATTATCATCATCAGGGTAATTAACATTATCAGGTTAATTAATGATGTATGATGAAACATATTTGGTGCGTGTGCTTTTGTTAGCTTTGTTACATAAGTTTAAATACAGAAAATAACATTTGGATACCACGTACTATGGGGGATTTCTTGACGAATCGAGCAAATATTAGGGTATCATGAGGAATTATGCTACACATATTGCGCAGTTGGTTCAGTTGGATAATAAACAACGAATGCATGGGGAAGTAACAGAATGGAGTGCTGTAACATTGTTAATCAAGATTAGTTCTGAATTTGCAATTTTGTTTGCAACAATGTACCTTAGCATGGGAAGATAATTATTTAAAATATTCAAATATTTTTCCTTACATTTCCAACTGTTAGATGCAAGTGAATTTTTTATGGCACCATTCAAGAAGGAAAGCTTAAGATTCGGGCTTATGGTATTCAATTATCACCATTACAATGATCATTATTTCAACACGAAGTAGTTGGATCATTTGTAGACTTGTTCCATATTCCTCTGACTAGCGATGTCTTCAAATATCTTCCTTCTTTTCTTCTTCCAGTTGACTCAATATGGAGAGTCTAACTGCCTCTGTTTTTAATATATTTTCTGTTGCAATTAACATCCCGTTCAATTCAGGTTGTGCTTTTACATGATACACAATTTCTTTACATTTATGGCGATTCATGTGTTTAACACAACTCTAACTTTTACATCTGTGTAAAGCGTAAAATACCACGTGCACTTAGTAATTTGTGTGTTTGTTATCACACATTTTAAGATTTTTGTTGTACACAGACTTTCTAAATTTAGTGACTCTTAATTTCAACTAACGTAAACAAATTTAGGGACATAATGCAGCACGCCTAATATTCTCAGTTCACTGTTACCTGATCAATTATGCATAAAATTTTATACAGTTCGGTTCACATCAATTAAAGCATCGAAATAATGTTTTTATATTAGCCCCTGCAGTTTAATATTCCTATGAGATTATTATGCAGCCATAATTGACATAAAATTTGCGTGTCATTAATAGGATTTTATTATTTGCACGAGTACGTTTTTAATTTTACGCACCCAAGTTCTGTAATTTTTATGAAGATATTTTCTTCAGTTACTTGTAAAATATAACACTTTGAGCATAAAGCCCTCTGTGTAGTTTAGTTTTTTTCTGAAGAAGACAGGGTCTCTATATTGACGTAATTGGTATCACAATAAGAGTAATTCTTGGTACTGATACATTCTTCCCAATCCTTTATTTTAATGGAAAATTACAATTAAAATATATATATACTTATTTTATCTGCCAAAATCGTTTAAGCCCTCTTGTCGACTTATCGTATTGACGTAGACCACTGGTCGACAGCCCACACACTTAGTGGGATGGGTTTAGGAAGGAACAAAAGTTATTTGTCAGATAAAATAAAGACCCCTTGTTACCTGTAGCACGGAAGGATATGCAAGTGATAAAAATGTATATGAATTCATGAAAACGTGTTAAAATTTATGGAAAACGAAATGACATATGAAGATATGTATGTGAAAGTTCCTATATTGTACAAAATAGCGAAAATTGAGCAGAATTCTCTTAGACCAAAAACAAGTTTTTTTTTTAATTCTTTCCAATTCCGTTAATTTTTCTGTATAATCCTCTATAAAAAGCCAAAAATAAGACTGACAGCCACTGAATAAACAGTCTTCAGGTCTCATTACCCTTCATAATGGAAAAGTTCCGGGAAGTTTTGGAACAAAATATATCATTCAAGACATAAAGTAGACACTGTCAGTTAATGTTATTTATTCGTTTTCCTGACACATTTTCAGAAGTGATAAAAGAGTAATATTTTTGTTACCACAACCGAAAGGATTTTGCTACTGGCTTGGTGTGAGCGCAGTAACTCCTTATTCTATACATTATGTACTAATACACTGAACTAATATTAATGATTAAATGAAAATCTTCGATAGGTAGGTGGAATTTCCGTTCATTGTTCGTTCTCTCACTTGCCAGATTGTTGATTGTTACCTGTGAATGAAAGAAACATAAACACTTGACATTTCTTTAATAAAATCTTATTAATTGAACAAACTCTTATGTTCTTTTCACTGCTATTTTGGACCTACTCTTTATTACAGATTTTCAAAGGTTTTTCTCCAGTGTTCGTAAATTAAGTATTTGCCCCTCACTTGTCAGGAAGCATGATAAAGTAAGAAAGCTATTGAGCCATAGCTCTTGATAGAGCAAATGTTAGGGTTTCTTGTTGGTTTGAACATCAGCTTTGACTCGGGGCCCAAAAGAGAAGGTTCATTTTATAGTGGTTTGAAAATGTTGAAGCAATTACATATACCTAAAATATCAGCCGAAAAAAGATTATCAAACATCCTCAGACATTGCTATTAACTTATAATTTATTAGCCTTGGAGATGGAAACCAATGTACCTGCGTACCTAAAAATCCTTGTCTTCACATCCTGTTTTATTGTTACTGTTAAATTCATTGTCTTGCTACGAGAAGTGTTAGGAACTGAGTGTCTAAAACTATGAGAATTGGCAGGGAATGGAATTGCTTCATAAAAAGCAGCGAATGGAAATGACTAGAACGAGCTGAAAATAATACTTGAACGCAATGGGTTGGAGAATGCAGAATTAGAAATGGATACTAGCAGAATACAATAGTCACGCTGCCTAAAACTCATTCAGCATTTGACCGCTTGTGTACTGGGATCATTGATCAGAGTCCTTTGTCGGCACGATCTTTTCCTTCTTGTATTTTTCAAATCTCCACCTATGTAGTTACGACGAAGTGTTGGCAGTTGCCTATAAGTTTCATAATCTCAAAAATTCGATTATAAATAGGAAATACCGGACAGCCTAGCGTGTATACACGTAAGTAGAAAGAAATAATTTGGCATTTGAAATTCAGAAATATTTTAAAGGAAGGGTGAACTGTAGTTGCACACATTGAAGAAACAAGATGAGAACAATGTCAGGGGCAATTCGTAAAATGAAAAACCATAAAATAAGTACATATAACTTCGTCAAAAGCTCGTGGCTGTGTAGAACATGCGGGTACTGAAAGATGTGGCTATAAAAAATGCAAATCCCACGCTCAGAAACGTATTGTACTCACAGAAAAACGTTCCTCTTCTCGTATTCAGCCTTTCACTTTTCAGTTTACATTGAGTGTTTCAAAAAAAATTATAATATTAATATCTTATTTGCGCCTATTTGATTGCTGCATAGATATAAGTAATAGTTGCCATAGCCTAAAAATACTATGATTTACTTTACAATTTTAGTGTCCGTAAATTTTCACCACGAAAGGAAACCCTCTCAACAAATGTGATTCAAAATGAAGCGTGAGATTATTATGTCCGAAACCACCGCTCACAATACTTGTATATCCACCAGTTCCATTTTCCTTTTGGTCTGTCACTACAATACATTTAATCTGTGCATCAGGATTTGAGTAGGACATATCGGAGCATGTGCAACCCAGAAATTTGTAAGTCCTTATTATCAAGTTTTCTGTTAGGAGTCTATCTCCAGATTTTGACTTACAGTCTACAAAATTATGTCTCTCTTCTCCCTCAATCTTCGACACCAGGAGATAAAATAACAATAGCACAGATATCTTGATTGAAGACATCTTGTTTCCTACTGCCGTCTTACCGATAGTGTTCACATATTTATTGCGGTTGAATACAGCATTTTCTATTACCACATATAATGAAGTTTTTAATCAAGTTAACTTCTTCTTGGGGTCTTGTATGAAAGGAAAATTGTTAAAATGTTATGAATGATAATAACCAGCATTATTACAACACCGACTGTATTTTCAGACGAAACTGCATTTTCTGTCCATGTAAACGTCGTGGGAAAGTCAGTCCGAAAGTAATTTTTACCTTACCTGATAAGAACAAGGAAATCTATAAATGTCCTTTCACTGTAGAAAGAAGCAGCATACTGGTTCGAACTGCATGGGATGACTTTGAAAGGAAAATGTTATGCAGAAAAAAGTGCATTATTCTGTAGCGAGAAGATGAAACATAGAAGACTGATGTGGTGTTTGACATTATAGGAAGTATTTCTAAACTGTGTCTGCGAAATAGTTTGGAACAATAGAAAAGAATAATGGAGTAAAAACACTGCATGTAAAAGGCTAACCATATCCGTGCTAATACCAACGGCTGTATGGGTCACGCACACTTCTTTTAATACACATATTTTACGTACAGGGAGGCAAAGCCATTGAGAACACTTCAAATTGCGTTCTGAATTTACATGTATTTATTTGAGTGTGAGACGGTCTGCGTCAAATAACTACTTTCGCCTTTCCAAGATCTATCGGTAATTATGTTTGCAAGTAAACACAAGGTAACCTGCAGGAAGGCAGAGATCGCATCAAAAACCATGATGTCGGGTTAGTTTCATGGTCGATACGGAAGAAGCTGTGATGGATTATGTCTTTAACAGTTCTCACCAGCTGAGCAGATGTGGTAGAACAGGGCTAACGAGAGCAGATGTGGTAGAACAGGGCTAACGAAAGTATGGCACGTGTGCCCAAAGTGACAGGCCAAAATATTCCCTTGGCACACTGAATTCACTGCTCTCGTAATTTTTCTATTTCTTTTTTCCGACCTGCTTCTCTATACTTTGAAGAAAATGTGTGTATATATATATATATATATATATATATGACAGCGTGGAGAGTGTATATGAATTACTGTTGCTACCATATAATGGTGTGTGTGAAACATTTTGAGCCCCCCCCCCACCCAGGGATTGCATGAGCTTGGCGTTGGTGGTGGGGCTTGTGTGGTCTAATGAGTCGTGGAGCTATGCTTGCGGTAGCGTAGCTACTGGTAGTGCCTCCCATGCCAGACTGGTCCGTGATGAAGACCCAGTCCAAGAAGCAATCCATTCGTTCCTCCAGGATTGCTGGTGGTTGGACGCAAGGCTGACAACCTGCTCCGGAAAACATTGTTGCGAAAACTAAAGAAGCAATGGTCGGACTCTCAGAAATGCGACGAACTCTGAAACGAACTAAGGACCTGAGAATTAGCTCGTGGAATGTCTTATCCTTATAGAGATCAGAATCATTACAAATGTTGTTGGACGAAATTGAAAAATACTATGTGGGCATAACCTGCCTACAGGAGATGAGGTGGATAGGTTCGGGCACAATAGAAAAGAAAGATTGGATCATTTTTTACAGCTGTGACAAAAGAACACAGACTAGGAACAGGATTTGTAATCCACAAGAAGGTGAGACATCTCATTATGAACTTCCAATCCAAATCTCCCCGGATGTGCTGGTTAAGGATTAGGGGGAAATTTTTTAATTACAGAATAATTAATGCCCATGCACCAACGGAGGATAATTCTGATATTGAGAAGGATGTCTTTTATGATGGATTAAGGAATTTGTAAGGTGCTTGCCCCAAACATGATGTAAAATTAATAATCGGAGACCTGAATGCACAGATTGGAAAGAGGCAATATATTACCCTACAATAGGGAAGGAAGCTCTCCACCAGGAAAGTAATGAAAATGGGAAAAGAGTGATCCATTTTGCAGCATCCAGAAACATGGTTATAGGCACCACATTTTTTCAATATAAGAACATACATAAGATAATTTGGAGGTCTCCAAATGTACATCATTTTAGTCAAATACACCACCTTCTTATAGATTCACGACATGTCTCTCATTTAATGGATGATAGATCACATAGATACGCCAATGTTGACTCAAATCATTTCCTCATTATGCCTCGAATTCGGGCTAGAATTTTTAAAGCTAAAATGTTCTCTGGGAAAAAGGTTGAAAAATATGATCATGAAAAAATGACTCTGTTGGAGAAGCAAGCTGACTATAAAACAAATCTGACAGAACATTTACAGGAACTCGCCATAAATCCTAATGACAGTCTTGATAGCAGATGGAATAAAATAATTTGTACAATTCATAAAAGAGCTGAGGAAGTATTTGGAAAAACAAGCAGAGAGCAGCCAAATGACTGGTTTGACAAAGAATGCCAAGAGGCTACAGAAGTAAAGAATAAAGCGTATTTTAATACGCAACGGTGAAGCTATACAAGAGCTTCAGCTGACAAGTATCGAGAAGCACGACGAAAAGGAAATCAAGTACATAAGAAGAAGAAGTAACAGTACGAAAATAATCAGATTAAAAAACTGGAGGAATTAGGACAACAGCACAAAACTAGACAATTCTACAGGGATATAAACTAGCTTAGAAAATATTTCAAACCGAGTCTTACAATATGTAAAAGTAAGAGCGGAGACATTATTACTGAAAAAGATGATATTCTAAACAGATGGAAAGATCGTTTTCATGAGCTTCTCAATAGCATGAGCAAGAAAAAGGACTACCTGTAATGCAGGACCATAATGATACTAATGAGGAAGACTCTTCACCTACAATAGAAGAAATGGAAATGTCAGTTCAAAAATTAAAGTAACACAAAACTCCAAGAACGGATAACATACCAGCAGAGCTATTTAAATATGGTGGAAATGAATTAGTAAAACATTTACACACTATCATAAAGGAAATTTGGCTAAAGGAAAAAATGCCAACAGGCTGGAATTTAAGTATAATTTATCCCATAAGTAAAAAGGGAGATATAATGGAATGTTTGAACTACAGCGGTGTCTTTTAAACACAGCTTACAAAATATTGTCCAATATACTTCTCACAAAAATTTACCGTTTGCCGAAAATGTAAATGGGAACTATCAATGTGGTTTCCGGAAGACTAGATCTACAACAAACCAGATATTTACACTAAGACAGATATTGGAAAAGACTAAAGAGTTTGGTATTGAAACACATCATTTATTGATTGATTTTAAGTCTGCATATGATACAATAAAGAGAGAGCAGTTATACAACGCAATGAGTGAATTTAACATTTAAAATATTTTGATAAGACTTACACGGGTGATTATGGAAAATACAAAAAGTCAAGTTAGAATTCAGTCTGTTTTATCAGATGCTATAACTACTCGTACAAAGAAAGGCCTCAGACAAGGTGATTCATTGGCTTGTCTGCTTTTCAACCTAGCATTGTAAAAGGTTGTAAGGAATGCAGGAATACAGACAAATGGCACTATATTTTACAAATCGGTCCAACTTTTGGCATATGCAGATGACATAGATATAATAGCGAGATCCCAAACAACATTAAAGGAGGCCTTCTTGTCACTTCAAAGAGCAGCTGGAGAAATAGGCTTAAGATAAACGAGGAAAAATGGGCTTAAAGATAAACGAGGAAGAAACCAAGTATTTTCCTACGAGAGTAAAAAAAATCAATCCAAGACATTTCAAATTCAGAATTTTAATTTTGAAACTGTGCAGAGTTTTACGTATTCGGGCTCTGTTATAAATGTTAACATTTATAATTCTGCTGAAATTAAGAAACGAGTTTTATTGGCTAATAAAGGGTTTTATGGATTAAAGAGACAATTTAGGTCTCAGTTTGTGTCCATAAAAAACAAAGTAAAATTATGTAAGACCTTGATTAGACCAGTGCTGGCATATGGCTCTGAAACTTGGGTATTATCAACATCTGATGAAATCATTTTAGGAGTTTTTGAAAGAAACATTTTGAGAACTATCTTTGGACCTACAAACGAAAACGGAGAATGAAGAATAAAGTACAATAATGAGTTAATACATTGTATAAAGAAAGTTATATAGTAACATACATAGAAATTAACCGCCTAATATGGGCAAGACATGTCATTCGACTGGAGAAACAGAACCCTGCAAGAAGAGTCTTCGTTGCAGTAGTAGAAGGAAGAAGGCAAAGGGGTAGGCTAAAATTAAGATGAGAGGACGACGTGATGGATGATACCAGGAAGTCGGGGAAGAGAAACTGGACGAATGCTGCAAGGAAAAGGGACAGCTGGCGGAAGTTTCTGAAGAAGGCCTTGGCTCAAAATGGGCTGCTGTGCCAATGAAGAAGATGATGAAACATTTTGACTCATTTGCAGCACGAATGTATAAGTCCAGAACTACAATCGTAGACCACTGACATAACCTGTTCTGTCCCTCTATCTATGGCGTCACCACTTTAATTCACAGCATTTCCATTACTGTCACTGCTTGCCTAAAATTTATAATTATGCTCTTAATGACATGTACTTTAAGCTTTTTATTGCTGATCAAGTCTTTTTACACGTTAACAAAGAGGGAGCCGATTCTCTTCATTATGAATTTATTTTTTATAAATTTATTTTCAGAGATTATAAATAAGAATGCCGATCCCAGTAGCCGCGCGGTCTAAAGCGTGGGTTTACGGTCGCTCGCCTGCTGCGATCGTGGGTTCGAATCCCATCGGGGACATGCATTTTTGTCTATTGTGAGTGTTGTGTGTTGTCAGGTAGAGATCTCTGCGACGGACTGATCACTCGTCCAGAGGAGCCCTACCGACTGTGGCGCGTCGTTGTGTGTGATCAAGAAACCTCGTACGCGAGGAGACTAAAGCCCCGCTAGAAGGCTGCAAAATACAAACCCACAGTGGGTTGTAGCGCCAGTAGAAAAAAATAAAATAAAAACTCCCCCGTGCTGCTGAATATTTAAAATTTGTCCACGAGCCTCTATTGGATTTAGGTCAGGTTGTTGTTGTGGAGAATGTAGAAGTGACGTGTGTCTTGCACTGTGAGGAATCCTATCTGCGCGGTTTTTAATATTCCCGGTCTTCAATTTGTAATTAGTACATACAATATTGGATTTAATGTAACGGTTCTAAATGTAATTCTCTCTGTACATTTCTCTTCCCCAAAGCTTTTCATTTCTGCCACCCATTTCAACCTCCTGGATCTAATCACCATAGAAGTATCTGATGTGGATGAACATATATCTCCTCCTTATTAAATTGTATCCATTTTCCTACTATTTCATGCATCCTGGGCCAAATATCTTTCGTTTACACTCTTGTCTAACACCTTCGGGATAGGTTTTCCTATCACTGTGGCAACCATTTATGGTAACAGAAAAAATTCAGTTGTCTGTTTTATTCTTTAGGTTTTCAGGTAGCAGAAAGGAGGACAAAAGATTTTTAACTGAAACTTAAGGAGTATTCTACGAATTTATTGATCTTAATTTATTTGTGAATAAAATTTCAATCAATTTTAATTTGCCACTTTTTGAAATGATATTACTAGCCGTCTTTGTGTTATGATTGTTCCGTACATTATTTCTGAAGAAACGTGTGAATATACTTTGTTTTCTCAACTTTTATTCTGTACAAATTCATTACTATCCATTAACAGTGGTAAGAATTTTTCTTCATCGTAAGTTAGGTGTAAATTTTCCGAATCTTGGTGTGTAATACAAACGTTCACAACGCAGTCTAGGCAAAGGTCTTTCAAATATTTAGGCAGCCTGGTTGAGATATACAGATGACACAAACAATCTAAAATAACGCGAATGACTTCAATAACACAAGGTCCAAATCAGCACGCGGATCGCGCGAAGCATATTTTTGTGTTTCTAAACCCGTCTAAGGAATGCATGTAGCTACATTATTCTTTGTTGTCGTTTGTAGGTAGAAGCTAAGCAATGGATCGGTCTCCTTTCCGAGGCATCCTAGGGAATATCAAAGGTACTGAATAGGAAATGAAATGGAAACTAGCGGATTTTCATAAAATTGGATATTTAAGAATTTTTCGAAAACCTGCTTATAAAATTCAAGTTTCATTCAAATCTGAAAAGATTAACGTGTACATTACATGAAGACCAATAAACACTTCTGACCATATAGTGCTCAGTTCTTCGTAAGTAAAAAACTTGAAGAGTTTCAGACAAAATCAAGAAACATTTTTATGTTCAATAACTTATAGGTGCGACATCCCCGTTGTGTTCTATAAACTAATTACAAAATATATCTGTCAGTCAATACACAACAAAAATTATTGTATTATGTTTTACAATATATATATATATTGTACATATTGTAAAACATAATACAATAATTTTTGTTGTGTATTGACTGACAGATATATTTTGTAATTAGTTCAATAACTTTTATTCCAAAAATCGTGTCGTTTATAAGATAAAGTGTAAAAATGTGGTAGTATGATACAGGCAACGTGACAATATAGTACCTCGCATGCGCTTTGGGTGCTGGATATCTAAGTCTACAAACACACAGTAAAAATACGTAATAATTATTGTTTTCCTACTGTTACAATGATTGCACTAACGCGGCCCATTGTCACGTTATACGTGTAGTACATTGCCTGTCTTATTATTTAGTTGTGCTTTCTCCTTTCATCAGATTCCTGTAACTACCAAGGATACTATTTGTATGCTGGGTTGTGAGGTTTTTCATTAACAGTTGTGAAGCGAGATAATAAGAGAGGATGCTGACTGGGGTGTTTGATTTTGATATTTTGCAAATTCATAGTGGGCGAATTGCACTCACTTGCATCCCCGTGGCTATGTGTTGAAGTAAAATATGTATTTATGTGTGTATACAGGGTGTTTCACGACTTTAGGGCATAACTGCAGGAGGTGATTTCCTAGGCCTCTGTGATGAAAAAAGTTTATATAAACATGTGTCCGATTTTGGACGGTTACGGAGTTATGACCGTGTTTTAATTCCCGTACACGCCCTCGTGTGAACCGCGTCTGACAGCTACAGACAGTGCAGTTCCCGTTATCTCGACACTTGGGAGGAATGCCGGAAAGGTGGGTGTGGGTTGGTAACGCGCGCAGTTCACAACCGAGCGGCAGCCTGTGTTGCGGCCGGCGGTGGCATTTTCGAAAACCAGCTTTAAGCACAGATAAATTCAAATTAAAGGTAATT
>Ga0209629_10001740_pt1 | contig 14132 bp, 14 predicted proteins | sample TergutCu122P5_FD_187286 | JGI IMG/M metagenome (GOLD analysis project Ga0209629, IMG submission 187286) | Cubitermes ugandensis P5 segment gut microbial communities from Kakamega Forest, Kenya - Cu122 P5 (SPAdes) (version 2) | ecosystem: Host-associated > Arthropoda: Insects > Digestive system... | reverse complement strand
GCAAGTATGCGTCGTCGTCGCTTCCTTGCACTCCAAAAAAATGTCGCGCAAATCCGCCGAAAACTAATTCCCGAGGAGGGCTAATATACATGCCGCGCGTTCAACGGCCCCATACTCTTGTAAAGCGTCTCCCCGAGGCCGATCCCGCCGCTTTCGGCGGCGGCCTTCGCGTATTCCTCGTCCAGCATGTCGCGGAAAATCTCCGTTGACCGGTCGTTTTGCGCAGGTCCGTTTTCCCCGGAAAACGAGGTCTTTCTCATCTCGCGGAATATGATCTGCAAAAAGTACGACTCGAAATCCCGGCAGGCCCGCTTCAGGGCCGCGTCGTCCCCGCTTTCCCGCGCCTTTTCGGGGGCCGGCCGGAACGCGCCCGGCCGCCCGGCCGCGGCCGGCGGCAGGGGAGAGGGCAGGGTTAGAGCCATTGGGTTGAAAGAAATATCCACCGCGTTGTCACCTCTTCAAATTACTGGCCGTCTGGAGCATGTCGTCCGAAGTCGTGATCGTCCTGGAATTCAGATCAAAGGCCCGCTGGGCCACGATAAGGCTTATCATCTCCTCCGCCACCTGGACGTTGGACATCTCCAGAACGCCCTGGCGCAAAACGCTCCGCGTGTTGGTGTCGCCTTCGGCCTCCGCGAGCGGCTGGCCGGACGCCGCCGTCAGGCTGTAGAGGTTCGAGCCGATCGCCTCGAGGCCCTGCGGGTTCGCGAACTGGACGATGCGTATCTGCAGCCCCAGGTCGGACACCAGGCCCTCCGGCGCGTTGTATGTCAGAATGCCGTCGGCGTCCGCGTTTATGTCGCTTGCCGGGATTCCGGGGGGGATCACGATCGGGCCGCCGTCCACGCCTAGCACCGGCCAGCCCTCCGAGGTAACGAGCATGTTCCCGTCCGCCCCGGCGCTGAACTTGAACGAGCCGTCCTTGGTGTATTTTTCGTCGCCCTCGCCGCGCGAGACGGCGAAAAAGCCGTCGCCCTCGATCGCCAAGTCCTGCATGTGCTCCGTGTTCTGGAGATTGCCCTGGGTGAATATCCTGGAGACGGCGGCCGGCCTTACGCCGAGGCCGACCTGGAGGTTGACGGGCCGGCCGGTCCGGTTCGACGGGTCCAGGTCGGCCCGCTGCATGGTCTGGTAAAGAAGGGACTTGAATTCGAGCCGCTCTTTCTTGTAGCCGTAGGTGTTGACGTTCGCGATATTGTTGGAAATGGTGTCGACGTTCTGCTGCTGGCCGATCATGCCGGTCGCGGCCGTCCAAAGGGAACGCATCATGTCAGTCTCTCCTGTCGGAATAATGTCGGTGGGTATGGTACGTTTATTTCCTTGCTATGTCGTTCACCGCCCGGCCGAGCTCCGTGTCGTGGAGCGAAACCAGGCGCGAGTTGGCCTCATAGGCGCGGGACGCCGCGATCATGTCCACCATCTCCCTGACGGAATTCACGTTGGAAGCTTCCAGGAAGCCCTGGCTGACCGCGCCGCCGAAAGCCGCCGGCGCGCTGTCGCCCGTGGCTTCGCAGAGGTTGTCTCCGGTCTTGCGCAAAGTGTGGTAATCCTCAAAATCCGCCATGTAAAGCGTGTCCACATACACGCCGTTCGAGTAGATCCCGCCCGACGCGTCCACGGTGATATTCCCCGGCGGGATGGTTATCGCCCCGTTTCGGCCGGCGACGGCGTAGCCCTCCGAGGTCACGAGAACGCCGTCGGCGGACAGGGCGAAGGCCCCGTCGCGGGTGTACATCTCTCTTGTGTTCCCGCCGGCGTCCGTCGCCGACACGCGGAAAAAGCCGCCCCCGCTTATCGCCAGGTCCAGCGGCGCGCCGGTTTTCTGCGGCGAACCGTCGGAGAAGTCCGTGTAGACGTCGTCCACGAACAGCCCCGGCGACCATCTGCCGACGGGGCTTGTCCCCGCCAGGATAAAACTTGTGATTCGATACGCTTCCGGTTCCGCTTCCCCAAGCCTCTGCGTGAGTTCCTCCGCGAACGAGCGTGTGACCGCGAGGTCGCGCTTGTAGCCCGTGGTGTTGACGTTCGCGATGTTGTTCGCGATAACGTCCATCCGCTGCATTTCCGTCGTCATGCCCAGCGCGGAGGTGTAAAGTCCCTTGATCATGCGCGCGGTCTGCCTCCCGATGTCAATTATAATGTCAAAAAAGTGATTATCCCGGCGCTATTCCCTGGGCGTGAAGGACGCGACGGCCTGCTCCCCGCTTTCCAGCGTCACGACGATCTGCACCGGCCAGTCCGGGGTGGCGGGGCCGACCTTTATCGCGCAGGGTTCCCCGACGGTCCCGTCGTACGCGGTACTCGTGGTTTTGTAGAATACAGCGGCCTTATACGCCCTGCCCGTGTATTTTGCGCCGGAAACGAGCAGGTTGACGACCTCGTTTTTGGACGGGCTCGCGTTGTCCAGAGAGACGATAAGGGGGCTGTATGTAAGAGTCGCCGTGTTCGTGCCCTCGTCCCAGTCGAGGGTGGCCCCGAAAGCGTCCGCCGCGCCGCGGAGCTGTATGTATGTGCGTCCGTTGTAAAGCAAGGTGGGCGTGTCTGTCATTTTTCCGTTCACGGCGAGCTTCACGCGGCCGAAGATCACGTCGATGGTCCCGGAGGATTCGGCGTATACGGAGACGGCTGTGGCCAGGATAATGCCGCAAATGATGCCCGCAAAGAATTTTTTCACTGTGATCACCTCTTTTCTTTGGTTGAGTTCCCTCGGAAAGTCAAAAACCGCATAAGAGCTGTCATTCTGAGTGTTAGCGAAGAATCTTCCCCCATTGTCACGGCGCAATTTTGGGAAAAGACCCTTCGCTTCGCTCAGCTGACAACTGGGATTTATTGGTTTCCGAGGGTGCTCTTGGTTATCTGCGTATCATGATTCCCTTCATCAGTCCTTCATTGTGAAACCGCATAATAATCCCTTTTTCGTCTTCATTGCAGCCGAGCAGAATTTTTATCTCCGAATCCCTTTTGAGCAAATCCACCGTGCAGACGACAGCGTTACAGGATTTGTCGGCGAGTGAGCCCATCCACACGTCGATCCCGCCGCCGTCCGTCGAACGCGTGTTTTCGAGATAGCCGTAATCCACTTCATATACAAAATCATATTTTGGATGTTTCGAGCCTTTGGGCCTGTCGATCACGATCTTGGATTCCGAGACGAGCCTGTCGACCGCGAGCCAAAACGCCCTGTCCGCGTCGGTCATTGTGTACCTCCATAGAATGTGGAATGGGAGGGAAATTATACTATGGAAACTAATATCGCCTCCACTATCTCCTCCTCGCTCATCTGCTCCCTGATTATTTTCTCATTGATCAGTTTTTCATTGATCCCCGTCCGGTTTGCCAGATAATCCCTTTCTTTCCACCATTCCCGCATTTCCCGCTCTCCGAAATCGCCGGCGCTCGGCTTTTGCGCGTGCCGGCGAAGGGTTTCTTCAAACGTGAGTTCAAAATAGTACGCGTATACCTGTCCGCCATATATTTTTTCTATCAACTTGAACAGCTCCAAGTACCATTCCGTATACAGAATTCCTTCGATAATCGCTATTTCGCAATTTCCGCGCGCGAAAAGGACGAGCTCCCGCAGCAAGTCTATCGACTTATTACCGGGCCCGTCCCTGACGCAAATACTACTAATATCTCTTTCCCGGCCTGATGTCCCTGGGGTCGATCTTTCCGGCGGAGATGTATTCGATATATTTCCCCGTGCCTATCGCCACGCAGGACACGGAATCCTCCGCGACGATGGTCTTTATCCCCGTCTTTTGCCTCAGCAGCTTGTCAAAACCGTTCAGCAGGCTCCCGCCGCCGGTCATGACGATGCCCCTGTCGGAGATGTCCGACGCCAGCTCCGGCGGCGTCTTTTCGAGCACCATGTGCACGGCGTCGATGATCGTCGAGACGGACTCGTTCAGCGCCTCCATCATCTCCTCAGACGACGCCTCGATCGTCCTCGGCAGGCCGGTGACGAGGTTGCGGCCGCGCACCTCCATGTAGGCGGGCACGGTGCGCTCGAAGGCCGTTCCGATGTTTATCTTCAGGTCCTCGGCGGTCCGCTCGCCGATCAAGAGGTTGTGCTTCTTTCTCATATAGCGGACGATCGCCTCGTCGAAATTGTCCCCGGCGACCTTCAGAGACGTCGACACGACGCACCCGCCCAGGGAGATCACGGCCACGTCGGTCGTCCCGCCGCCGATGTCCACGACCATGCTCCCGCAGGCCCTGGAAATGTCGATCCCGGCGCCGATCGCGGCGGCTACCGGCTCCTCTATCACAAAGACCTGCCTGGCGCCGGCCTGCTTCGTGGCGTCCTCCACGGCGCGCCGCTCGACCTCCGTCACGCTGGACGGCACGCAGACCGCTATGCGCGGCTTTCGGAAAAGCATCCGCCCGACGGACTTTGTAATAAAGTATTTGAGCATCTTTTCCGTGATGTCGTAGTCGGAGATAACGCCCTCCCGCAGCGGCCTGATGGCGACGATATTGCCGGGAGTCCTCCCGAGCATTCTCCGCGCCTCCTCGCCGACGGCGAGGATCATGTTCGTGTTGTTGTCGATGGCGACCACTGACGGCTCCTGCAAAATGATCCCCTGCCCCCTCATATAGACGAGGACGCTGGCGGTGCCCAGATCTATCCCGATATCGGTACCCATGATATGTCTCCCCGGTTATCCGTTCCCGCGCCAAAACGGCGTTCCGGCGGGGTAACGCCGATCCTGTGAATGCGGATTCCTCTACAATAATATAACCGATTCCGACAAAAAGCAAATCTATTTTTCGCGGCAAATTCCCAATAAGGCGGTAAAAAACCGTTGTAGGGTGCAGCAAATTTTCGTGGTATACGCCATAATACAGTAGGGGACGCCGCCTCGGCGTCCCGTAGTTGTCGGCAGATTCAGGTAACGGGACGCCCTGGGGGGCGTCCCCTACGATTTTCCTATGATATACCACGAAAATTTGCTGCACCCCCGTTGTAAACCGCTATTGACTGTAAAAGCCATGTTTGGTATAGTCGTTTCGATTTGAAATGAGCTGAAAACGAGCGCGAAACGACTGTTGTTCTATCGCGCGAAGTTTGAAGCTCAATTTCAAACGAAACGACAATATCATGCACAAAACTTATTACACGAGCGCGCGCCATGGGGTCGGATACGCCGGAGGTCAAAAGATGAATTTTTGGGAACTTTTCCTGATCGCCGCCGGGCTTTCGATGGACGCCTTCGCCGTGTCCGTCGGCCTCGGGCTTTCGTCGTCCGGAGCCGCGATAAGAAAGGCGCTGACCGCGGGGGCGTATTTCGGGGTTTTTCAGGCGGTCATGCCGGTTGTCGGGTATATGGCGGGGGCTCTGTTCGCCAAACAGATCGTCGCTTACGACCACTGGATCGCGTTCGGCCTGCTCTGTTTTCTCGGCTGGAAAATGATCGCCGGGGGGTTGAAGAAAAAGGGCTGTCTCGACAGGGAGTGCCCCGCCGGCGGCTGCCGCGACAGGGAGTGCCCCGCCGGCGAACGCCCGCCTGACGGGGAAGTTTCCCTGAGACCGGCGCGTATGCTGCCGCTGGCCTTAGCCACCAGCATCGACGCCCTGGCCGTGGGTGTGTCGTTCGCGTTCCTCAGGGTAAGCCTCGCCCCGGCGGCAGCCGTCATCGGCCTCACCACGCTTTTGCTGTCGGCGGCCGGGGTGAAGATCGGAAACCTCTGCGGAACGAGGTTAAAGTCCTGGGCGGAGATCGCCGGCGGCGCCGTTTTGGCGCTGATAGGCGTCAAGATATTGCTGGAGCATTTGGGGATCATCGGATTTTGAAGATTGGTATAAATCCTGACGGAGGAATTCCCAGCTATGAACTATTACCTTAACAGCCCGGAAGCGGTTATGCGGGAATTAGGAACGTCGGAGGCGGGCCTGTCGGAGGAGGAAGCCGCGAAAAGGCTCACCGAAAACGGCAGGAACGAGCTCGCAAAGGCCAAAAAGAAGAGCCTGCTCCGCCGCCTCGCCGGGCAGCTCGTCAACCCGATGGTCCTGGTGCTCCTGGCCGCGGCCGCCGTTTCGGCCGTGATCGCCGCGACATCGGCGGGGGGCGGGGGCGTATACGAGTACGCCGAGGCCGGCATCATCCTCGCCGTGGTCGTCCTTAACAGCGTGCTGGGCGTCTTTCAGGAGAGCAAGGCCGAAAAGGCCATAGAAGCCCTGCGGGAGATGAGCGCCGCCACGGCGAAGGTCCGGCGCGGGGGAACAGTGTCCCAGATACCGGCCGGCGAGCTGGTCGTCGGCGACATCGTGACGATCGAGGCCGGGGACGCGATCCCGGCCGACATGCGCCTGATACAATGCGCCAGCCTCAGGGTGGAGGAGGCCGCGCTGACGGGCGAATCGGCGCCGGTGGACAAGCAGACGGCCGCTCTGCGCGGGGACAGGGCGGGAGGCGTCCCCCTGGGCGACCGGAAAAACATGGTCTATATGGGTTCCGGCGCGGCCTACGGCCGCGGGACAGGCGTCGTCGCCGCCACGGGCATGGCTACCGAGATGGGAAAGATCGCCGGGATCCTCGAGAGCACGAAGGAGAGCGAGACGCCCCTGCAAAAGCGCCTCTCCCAGCTCAGCAAAATCCTGAGCGTCCTCGTGCTGGGCATCTGCGCCGTGATCTTCGCCGTCCAGCTTCTGACCGCGAGGGATTTGGGCGCGGAAGCGGTCCTGGGCAGTTTCATGCTGGCCGTGTCTCTGGCCGTCGCCGCCATACCCGAGGGGCTGGCCGCTGTCGTGACGATAGTGCTGTCGATAGGCGTGACGAACATGGCGAAGAGAAACGCCATAATCCGCCGGCTGACCGCCGTGGAGACCCTCGGCTGCGCCCAGGTGATCTGCTCCGACAAGACCGGCACGCTCACCCAGAACAAAATGACGGTGGTCGAAAGCTACGGCGACAAGGAACTGCTGGCGAAGGCGATGGCGCTCTGCTGCGATTCGACCGTCTCGCCCGGCGGCGCGATCATGGGCGACCCCACGGAAAACGCCCTTGTGGCTTTCGCGCAAAAACTGGGTTTGGACAGAAACGACCTGGCGGCGGAGTATCCGCGCGTGGCCGAGGCGCCGTTTGACAGCGTCCGCAAGATGATGTCCACCGTCCACAAAACGAGCGAAGGAATCGTCCAGTACACCAAGGGCGCGCCGGACGAAGTCCTGCGCGTCTGCACGCACGCCCTTGCCGGCGGGCGGAGGGTCCCGCTGACCCCGGAGATCGTCCGGGAGATAACCGCAAAAAACGGGGAATTCGCCGACAGGGCGCTGAGGGTGTTGGCCTGCGCGTACAGGGAATGGGATTCGGTTCCCGGCGACGGCTCTCCCGGTGATATGGAACAGGATCTGACATTCATCGGCTTGGAGGCGATGATCGACCCTGTCCGCCCGGAGGTCGGGCCGGCGGTCGACGCCTGCCGGAGTTCCGGCGTCAAAGTCGTGATGATAACCGGCGACCACAGGGAGACGGCCGCCGCCATAGCAAGGGAGCTCGGTATAATCACGGACGGCGGCCAGGCGATGACAGGGCGCGAGCTGGACGGGCTCTCCGACGGCGAGTTTGAGAAGCGCGTCGGGAACACCTTTGTCTACGCGAGGGTGCAGCCGGAGCATAAGGTGCGCATAGTCAATATGTGGAGGAAAAAGGGCTTCGTCACCGCGATGACCGGAGACGGCGTGAACGACGCCCCCGCCGTAAAGTCGGGCGACATAGGGATAGGTATGGGCGTGGCGGGCACGGACGTGACGAAGAACGTGGCCGACATGATCCTGGCCGACGACAACTTCGCCACGATCGTCTCCGCCGTGGAGGAAGGCCGCCGGATATACGACAACATCAGGAAAACGATACAGTTCCTGCTCTCGTCCAACCTGAGCGAGGTCATCTCCATTTTCGCCGCCACGATGATCGGTTTTGTGCTGTTCAAGCCCGTGCACCTGCTGTTCATAAACCTAATCACCGACAGCCTGCCCGCCGTCGCCCTGGGCATGGAAAGAGCCCAGCCGGGCATCATGGAGCGTCCGCCGCGCGGGCGGAGCGAAGGCGTTTTCTCCGGCGGCCTCGGCGCGGATCTGCTGTACCAGGGAGTCCTGATCGCGGCGCTGACGCTCTGCGCGTATTTTATAGTGGATATCTGGGACGGGCACGAGGTCGCGATGACGTCGGCGTTTCTCACCATGTCCATGTGCGAGATATTCCACGCCTTCAATATGCGCTCCCAGCGGGGGAGCGTATTCGCCATCAGAACCCGTAACAACGTGCTGCTGGCCGCGATGGCGCTTTCGCTGGCGCTGACGCTTCTGGTCATATACGCGCCGTTTTTGGCCGAACTGTTCTCGCTGAGGGTGTTGTCCGGAAAAGAGCTGGCCGTGTCGCTGGGGCTTTCGGCCTCGATTGTGCCGCTGGTGGAGGCGGTGAAGGCCGCGCAGCGGGGCCGGCGGATAAAAAGATAAAGACAAAGATTGGCAACGCGGATTTAACGGATAAAAACGGATCAGCACGGATAAACAAAACATATTTATCCGCTAAAATCCGCTTCTATCCGCAAAAATCCGCGTTGTGAATCCTTTCTGTAGTCGTTTCGTTTGAAATTGAGCTTCAAACTTCGCGCGAAACGCCCCTGAAGATTGGTCGTTTCGCGCTCGTTTTCAGCTCATTTCAAATCGAAACGACTTTGTCATTCCCTTGTCTGCTGTGCTCCGTAAATCATTTTCAAGGGTATAGGCACGCCGCTGATCGGAACGATGTCGTTCGCGATGACGGCGTCGCTTATCAGAACGGGCCTCGGCGGCAGTTTGACCGGCGGGGCCGCCGTGGAGACCGTCTGCTCGAGAGTCGCGACGTAGCGCTCGAGGCTTCGGAAGTCCCTTTCCGTGATCGATAGCTTCCGCTCCAGTTCCTCCAGCCGCGCCTCGCTTTTTTCGGAGATCGTCTGCCACGCGATGATTCTGTCGTCGATCATTTTTTCACGGCTCTCGCGCTTGTTCTTCGAGAAAGCGAACGCCAGCTTGAGGAGCGCGATCAGTCCGCCTCCCAACGCAAACGAGATCAGTTCCATAGTAATCTCACGATCCATAGCCGCCGCCCACTTCCGTTCGAATCAGTTTTCGCTCGGTATATAGGAACAAAAATCTGCGGAAGCAGACCGTCCCCGTCAGCGCCTCGAAAAATATGAGCGCGTAGTCGCCGTTCCAGAAATTGCCGTCGCGAGCGGAGCAGACGGCGTTAAGGACCATAAAGACCGCGTCGACGGCCACAAAGGCGATAAGCATAGGTATCTTGCCGTAACCGTTGTTCGACGTGTAGGTCACGCCGAAGAGTATCGCATTCAGTATTATAAACATTCCGCAGAGGAACGAAAAGCTGAAAACGAAAAACACATTGATCGCCGCCCAGCCGCCGCCCGTCTGCATAGCCCTCATGAAAGCCAGGGCGAAGAGGATGTTGATGGCGTAAACGAAACGCATGGCTACGCGGTCGATTTTTTCCGATGTCATGTATAGTTTGGTCATAAAGCGCCTCCTTTGGATTTATCATGTCCTAATACATAATATGGACAATGCCCCCCGCATGTTCGTAAAAAATCCGCTTTCCGCAAAAATATTTTACCTGATTTTGGCAGAAATCTGTTGATAATTTTTCGGTATGTTCGGCCTGTTAATTATTTTTTTATGTGCTACAATAATAAAATCACACGGACAGCGATATGAATCAGACGAATTTGAACGGGGGATGACGTTGGAACTGGATGGCAAGATATACCGGCGCTACACGAAAGAGCTTATCAACTCCGACGCGACCGTCTACGACCTTTTCAAATGGAAAAAGACGGACGTCAGGCTTACGAGCTATGCCACCGGCAAGGTGCTCACCGACATGAAAGACCTGGAGTTCCCGGAGGGATACTCCCAGAGCGCCTGCGACATCATCGCCAGCAAGTATTTCCGGAAAAAGGGCGTGCCTGGGGCCAGCGGCTATGAGCATTCGATGCGCCAGGTCGCGCACAGGATGGTCTCGTTCTGGACGGACGCCCTGTACGACGAGGTGATGATCTCGGAAGACCAGAAGCAGATCGTCTACGACGAGCTGGCCTACATGCTTTTGGCGCAGATGTGGGCGCCGAACACACCGCAATGGCTTAACACCGGCCTGAAACGCGCCTACGGCATAACGGGGAATCCGGAGGGGCACTATTATTACGACGAGGAGAGCGCCTGCGTCGCCGCGTCTTTGGACGCCTACACCCGGACGCAGGGCTCCGCCTGTTTTATCATCAGCGTGAGGGACTCCCTGATGGGCGAGAAATCCCTGACCGACCAGCTTACCACGGAGACGCTTCTTTTCAGGTACGGCTCGGGCGTCGGGACGAACTGGTCGCCGATCCGAGGGAAAAACGAGTTGCTGTCTGGCGGAGGCAAGTCCTCCGGGTTGATGAGCTTCCTGAAGGTCTTTGACAGGAACGCCGGCGCAATAAAATCCGGGGGCACGACGCGCCGCGCGGCCAAGATGAACATCCTCGACCTCGACCACCCGGAGATCACCGACTACATAATGTGGAAGGCCCGCGAGGAGGACAAGGTCGTCGCGCTGGGCAAGATGGGCTATTCGACCGCCATGGAGGGCGAGGCCTACGAGACCGTCTCCGGCCAGAACGCCAACAACTCCGTGCGCGTGCCCGACTCATTCATGCAGGCTCTGGACGACCCGGACGCCGTCTGGCGGACCAAGGGCAGGATCGACTCTTCCTCCGACGGGGAGATACCCGTTTCGGAGCTCTGGAACGCCGTCACATACGCGGCCTGGCGCTGCGGCGACCCCGGCGTCCAGTTCGACGACACGATCAACGCCTGGCATACCTGCCCGGCGGGGGAGGACGGCGAAACCGGCGCCAAGCACAACCGTATAAACGCCTCGAACCCCTGTTCCGAGTACATGTTTCTGGACGATACGGCCTGCAACCTGGCCAGCGTGAACGTCCTGAAATTCTATGACGCCGAAAGCGATTCCTTTGACATAGACGGCTACCTGCACACGGTCAAGATGGTGCAGATGGTCCTGGAGGCCACGATCCACTGGGGCCAGTTCCCGACCAAGGACACGGCGCGCAAGTCCTATATGTTCAGGACGACGGGCATCGGCCTGGGGAATCTGGGCTCGCTGTTCATGCACATGGCCATGCCCTACGATTCCGAGGAGGCCAGGACAATGGCGGCCGGTCTTTGCAGCCTGATGACCGGCTATTCCTATTATATATCCGCGCTTATGGCGGAGAAAGCCGGGCCGTTCCCGTGCTTCCACCTGAACGGCGAGCCGATGAAAAAGGTCGTCCGCAACCACGCCCGCGCCGCGAACTACAGCGAGAGGGACAAGGTCATGGAGGACATGCCCTACGAGCCGGTCAGGATCGACCACGGCCTGCTCAGGAAGATGGGATTTTCCGACGTCGCGGACGCCCTCTGCGAGGTCTGGGCCGACGCCATAGACGCCGGCGGGAGGTACGGCTACCGGAACGCCCAGGTGTCAGTCCTGGCGCCGACCGGCACCATCTCGTTCGCGATGGACTTCGCCACGACTTCCTCCGAGCCGTTTTTCAGCCACGTGGCCTATAAGAAGCTGGCCGGGGGCGGGTTCATGACGATCGTGAACCCGGACATACCCGCCGCCCTGAAAAAACTCGGCTATACGGCCGCGCAGGCCGCGGAGATCGAGGGCTACGTCATGCGCAAAGACGAGCACGGCGGAATCCTGGACGGAAAGATAGAAGGCGCGCCGCATTTGAAAAAGGAGCACTACGCCGTCTTTGACACCGCCGGCAGGTGCGGGACCGGCGAGCGCTGCATCAGCCCCGAGGGGCACGTGCGCATGATGGGGGCTATGGCCCCGCATATCGCCGGCGCTATTTCGAAGACCGTGAACCTCCCCCGGGAGGCGACCGTGGAGGACGTGGACATGATCTACCGCATGTCCTGGGAGCTGGGCGTCAAGGCCATCGCGCTCTACCGGGACGGCTGCAAGGCCAGCCAGCCGCTCAACACCGTCAAGAACGGCGCGAGGGAGCGCGGCTTCAGCGAGTATACCTACCAGGAACTGATAGACTATATCAACACGAAAAAGACGGTCTACAAGCCGCTCCGGGTGAAGCTCTCCGGCATACGGACGGCTCATGTCCACGTGGCGGCTATAAACGGCCTCCGGCTCTATATAACCACGTCCTTCTACGACGACGGGCGGTTGGGGGAGATATTCATCTCCTCCGGGCGGCAGGGCTCGCTCACCAAGGGGCTTTTGGACAGCCTCTCCACCACGATCTCCGAGATGCTCCAGTACGGCGTGCCGGCCAAGGATATCGCCGGGATGCACCGCGGCCATAAGTACGAGCCGAACGGGATCGTGACAGAGCACCCGAACATCAAGTTTGTCGATTCGATATCCGACCTGATAAGCAAGATAATAGAGATAGAGATGGGCGATTACAGCCACTGCCAGGTGAAGCCCGAGGGCTACGCCGACAAGAGCCCCCAGGTCCTTAAAAATGAGGTCATGAACGGGCACTACACCGTGAACGACTACATCCAGGGCGAGGTCTGCCCCTACTGCCAGAGCGCGAAAATGGTCAAGAACGGCTCGTGCAAGGTCTGCACGGAGTGCGGCTCCACGACGGGGTGCAGCTGATTGAACTGCCGACTGAACTGCTGACCAAACCGTAGGCTTATCATTAACCTGTTGACATTGGAGGGAACAGAGCATGAACGAGACGCTGAAAACCATCGCCGAACGCTATTCATGCCGCGACTTCGCCGACACGCCGCTTTCGGAGGATCTGGTCAAGGCGCTTGCCGGGGCCGCCCTCGCGGCGCCCAGCGGCATGAACCGCCAGCCCTGGCATGTCGTCGCGATCACCGACAAGAGGCTCATCGACGAACTGGACGCGGAGGGAATGCGCGTCCTGGCCGCCTCGGACAAGGCCGGCTACGAGCGCATCGCGTCGCGCGGGGGGAAGCTGTTCTATAACGCGCCCTGCATGATAATGGTCGCGGCGGAAAGCCCCGGCTCCGCGATGGACTGCGGTATCCTCAGCGAGAACGTCGCCCTCGCCGCGCATTCTCTCGGCCTGGGGAGCGTGATCTGCGGCATGGCCGGCGTGCCGCTGTCCGGCCCCCGCGGGGACGAGCTGAAAAAGCGCATGAAATTCCCGGACGGCTATGTGTTCGGCGTCGCGATCCTGGTGGGGACGGCGAAAAGCGGCAAAGCGCCGCACGAGCCCGATTGGACGAAGGTCACGTATATCCCGTGAAATACCGGAGATGGGTGGACTATACCGTATACCGGAGTGCGAAAATATTATGGAAAGCCGATCGTTCATTTTTCCCCTTTTATTGGCGTCAAAAAGTTCGTTTTGCCGCATTTCGGGCATTTGACGCTGCACTTTCCGTCCAGGCCGTGCGCGGTGAAAAAATACTTGAAAAAGCTCACCTGAAAGGCGTTGCCGCATTCCGTGCACCTGAAATGGTGGCTGGACGATTTCAGAGCTATCCTGACCACGTTGACGATAATGACAACCAATAAAACGATGATGATGATTACAAATTTCGGCATTGAGTATCCCTCCTGCATGATTTTACTTATAATTATTTAATGTTATATTTCCTTCCGCGTGTAGATCAGGTTCGAGATCAGCGCAGAGACGGCCAGCAAAATCACCCCGGCCAGAAGGCCCGCTATCGGCAGAAGGTACACGCGAGCCGTGAAAAACACGATGGCGGTCCCAAGGCCGCTCGCGAAATTAGTCCTGCGAGTGATGAACAAAAACAACACCGCGAGGATATACATCGGTATCATAGTGAAGACGTACGCCTTCGCGAAGGTGAATTTGAAGTAGATCGGGTAGGCGACGCCCATCGCGAAGCTGAAATAGGTGAACGCTGTCGCGAGCGTGGCCCAGTAGGACAGAGCGTTCACGCGCCCGCTCATCATCAGCGACATTGCCAGGCCCAGAAGGGCCGCGGCGACGATATGGGCCGCGCCGATCGCGAGCGCGAACAGATACCTGCCCCAGATCATCTCGGACTTTTTAAGCGGCAGGATGCCGTAGAGCTTGTCGCTGTGGCTCTTTTCGTGGACGGAAAA
>Ga0209629_10001739_pt1 | contig 14134 bp, 9 predicted proteins | sample TergutCu122P5_FD_187286 | JGI IMG/M metagenome (GOLD analysis project Ga0209629, IMG submission 187286) | Cubitermes ugandensis P5 segment gut microbial communities from Kakamega Forest, Kenya - Cu122 P5 (SPAdes) (version 2) | ecosystem: Host-associated > Arthropoda: Insects > Digestive system >... | reverse complement strand
GGCAACATTCGCCAGCAATTTCCAGCCGCCCGCGACCGTGCTGTCATAACGATAGACGTTGTAGCTCTCCGCATTCGCAACGGCGTCCCACGTCAGCAGAACCGTTTTCGTATTGACCGCCGCCGCCGCGACATTCGCCGGCGTGTCAGGGGCCGTCAACGGCGCCGCTGCGGTGACCACGTTTTGCAAATTCGTCGCAGTAAGCTGCGACGCGGTGATTTCAATGACGTTGTAATCCGAGATATTCGCCGGGAGGTTCAGGTCGGGATACGCCGTTTTGATTGCGTTGAAGTCTGCCGCACTGACCGACAACATCTGCCGTTCTTCGAGCGGTTCGAGATGCAATGGACGGCGATTATGTGTTTTCCTTTTCATGGAAACAGTTTTCCTTTTTAAAAAACTAAACCAGCTTGAGCATCGTCAGATGGAAAATCAGGATGATGAACGCTCCATTTCACAAGAGAACCAAACTTCTTCATTGTACTGATGTATAAAATTTTTGTCCAGAGTTTTGTAAAAATTAAGTTTTGGAATCGAAAAAGAAATCCACCTGGAGTTGATTCTTGTCTTCGTTTTTATTACCATACCAATATTGATTGTTTCGCCGAACAGAGTCAAAGCACAAAACATTGAACATGAAAGGAACTCATCATGGCAACACACGTTCATTCGTTTCCCAAATTACACAACGCGGCGTGGCCGGGGGTGGTCGGTAAAGGTTCGCCCGGTGCGGAGCCGTGCATTGATGTTGATACGATGCTCGATTTGACTGCGGCGGCGGAAGTCGATGGGATTCGTTTCGACGGTTTTGATCTTTTTTTGTACTTGCCGCATTTCAATATCGACGGAACGGATGACGATATCAAAATTCTGGCCGAAAAAGCCCAAAAACGGAACCTGGCCATCGGTTCGGTTGTCGCCCCGATTTGGGGGGGAACCGGCGGCGGTTCGGCGTTCGGCAACGCAAACGAACGGGCCAATTTCCTTGCCCAGGTTCGCAAAGGATGTCATGTGGCCCGGGAACTTCGCAATTTGGGGGTTCGTTCGTATGGAGCCGTCCGCATTGATTCGTCAGGAAGCGTCGAGGAATGGAAAAAGAACCCGGTCGAAAACCAGAAACTGCTCGTGGCGACTTTGACGGAAGCGTGCCAAATTGCCGCCGACCATGACGAAGTGCTCGTCGCGGAAGGGGAAATCTGCTGGGGCGGCATGCATAGCTGGAAAAACATGCTCCACCTGCTCGAATCGGTCAACCAGCCGGAACGTCTTGGATTTCAGGCGGACATGTCGCATACGCTGTTGTATCTGATGGGCTATAATTCCCCGGAAGACCGTTTGCTTCCCGAATCCTTCAATTGGGAAAACCGCATCGGATTCGATATGGCGTACAAGAAAATGACCGAAAAACTGCGCCCCTGGACACTTGATTTTCATGTCGCCCAAAATGACGGAACCGTGCATGGCAGCGGCGACCATGACAAGACCGGCCGGCATTGTCTGGCGACCGACCCGAACGGAAAACTCGACATCACCCATTACGCGGGCTATTGGTTACGCGAGGAAACCGGGCGACTCACGAGAAAAATCAAACACATTTGCTGGGACGGTTGCATGTTTTCCAACGAAACGATGCACGATGCGCAAACATGGAACGACATTCTTGCCGCCATGATTTCCGTCCGCGACGCACACGGTTGGAACGAATAGACCACAAGGGGACAGGAGGCAGTGATCAAGGGGGCGGGAATTTATTTTCGTTGATGAAATTTGTTTATTGCCGGTCTCATATTGTGGTGGCGAGAAAAAATGCACACCGCTTCCACGACTGCCGGATGCGCCGAAATGCCAAAATTTCGTAAAATAGAACATTTTGTTCATTTCGGCGAGACCGGCGATTCACCGGACATGCTTATTTTTTATTTCCAGCACAATAAAAGACAAGAATTCACGCCAGGGATTTCACGCAAAAACGCAAAGTCTCCAAGATCGCAAAGGGTTTAAAAACCTGAAAGTTCTTTGCGCACTTTGTCTTCTTTGCGTCTCCGCGTGAAATAAAATCAGGTCCAAATATTTCTGAGACGGGCCATAAGAACGAGAAAAAGGCTTGTTGAAAAAAACCGGTTATCATTGTAACGCCATGAGCAAACAGAAAATACTTGTCATTGAAGATGAACGCGACATTGCCGAAATGATCGCCATGCGGTTGCAAAAAGAGATGTTTGTCGTCAAAACCGCCGGCAACGGCACGACAGGTTGGGAAACCATTGCGGATTACCATCCGGACTTGCTGATTTTGGATCTGATGCTTCCGGGAATGAGCGGCTTGGAAATTCTCAAGCGAGTCCGGGCCGACCGCCAAATGAAACACTTGCCGATATTGATTCTCAGTGCCAGAGGGGAAGAAAGTGACATTGTCGTGGGGTTGGAACTCGGTGCGGATGACTACTTGACCAAACCGTTCAGCATGTCGATCCTCGTGGCACGCATCAATGTAATATTGCGACGGACAAGCGGCAAAAACGAGCCGGAAAACGAACGGTTCACGATCGGCCGTTTGTGTATCGACATTGACAAACATCAGGTTTTCGTCGGAGAGGAACCTGTCACATTGACCCTGACGGAATTTCGCCTGCTCGCCGCTCTTGCTTCGGCACGGGGGCGGGTTCTGCCCCGTGATCAACTGATCGAAAGAGCCATTGGAAGCGACGCGATTGTGACGGACAGAACCATTGATGTTCACCTCAATTCGATCCGGGGAAAACTTGGGGAAGCACGAAGCCTGATCGAAACGGTTCGCGGCATCGGTTATCGAATGGCAGACAATGATGGCAGACATTGAGAGGTGAACTCATCATGCAATCACGCAGTTTATTCGCATGGTTTCTGATCGGAAACCTGATTTTCATCACATTGGTTTTGACATGGGCCATGCCGGTTTCGAATTTGGAAGAATCCTGGCAAACGTATTTTTCAAGAATCGCCGTCAATTTTCTGCCGGCATTTTTAGCCGGGGTCCCCTGGATGTTAATGTTCGCATGGCTCTGGTACCGGCCGATTCGGGAACTTCACACGGTGGCCATGAATATTTCACGGGGAAATCTCGAAACCCCCGTCCCCATTTCCGGCCCTATGGAACTTGCCCATCTCGCTTCGGCCATGGAACGGATGCGACAAACGGTTTCTTCGCAACTGGAAACCATTGAAACCCAAAAGAACAATCTTCGTGCCATCCTGAATGAACTGAATGAAGCGATTTTCGCGACGGACTCGGAAGATCGTTTGTTGTTCATCAACAGGGCGGCTGAAAATCTGTTCGCGATTTCCCCGCCGGAGAAAAACGCGCATTTGCAATCAATATTACGTTATGGAACCATCCTGTCGTTTTATGAACGTGCAAAAAGAAACACGAATGATTCACAGGAACAGGTTCAAATTGATTTGCGCGGAAAACGCCGGTTTTTGGACCTTCGCGTGTCGAACATTTCACAGGAATCGACCGAAAGCGGCCTGGCGTCGCTCCTGATCGTCCGTGATCAGACGGAGGCCGTTCGCACAACCGAAATGAAGGTCGAATTTGTGGCAAACGCTTCTCATGAACTGCGCACGCCGCTGGCGACGATTCGTGCCGCCGTCGACAACCTGCTTGACTCTCTGCTTGACAACACGGACGGCATGAACGACAATTCGGAGACGTTAGACTCAAATCGGTTGGAAAATTCTGAAGCTGGAGATGGGAACCCTGCATCGCAGGGTGGTTGCGCGAGGCCGAAGGCTGCCGTCCATACCGGCTGCGGTATACGCCGGTTGGCCGACATTCTGGATCGGCATGTCGGACGCCTGGAAGCGATGGTTCGCGATCTGCTTGATCTGCATCTTGTTGAAAACGCGCATATTCCAAACCGGTTCGGGACGCTGCAAACGAAAGAAATCCGCGACGATCTTTATGATCTTTTTCATGCCAAACTTCTCGACAAAGGGGTGACGCTTCGCATTGAGACGACGCCGGCCGAATTCCTGAGCGACCCGAACCGTTTGTACCTGATTTTGCAGAACATCGTCGATAACGCTGTCAAATTTTCCCCCGCCGGATCGGAAGTGCTGTTGCAACTCACGCCGAACAAAAACAATTTGACGATCTCATGCCGCGATCACGGATGCGGCATTCCAAAGGCGGAACAGAAAAAGATTTTTGACCGTTTTTATCAGGCCAAAGGGGAAAAAAGCGGCGACAACCGGGTCCGGGGAACAGGACTCGGCATGGCCATCGTCAAACATGCCACCGAACGTCTCGGCGGGAGAATTCTCCTCGAAAGTCAACCGGGAACCGGAACGACCATCACCATCAACATCCCGATTCGCACGGATATACCGTAAACGGCGGCAAATGAGCGGTGATTCCTGCAAAAATTTCTCACACAGAGACACGGAGGCACAGAGAAAAAATGTCCCGTGTCCCGGTGCCCCCCGTGTGAAAAACACAATGTGTCTCCTTTTGCAGTATATTGCCCGTCTCATAAAAGGCAAGGTTCAAGAAACAGCAGCCGGGAGCGTCAGTGACCGGTTTTGACCGCTCCATGACTGTCGCTCCGGTTTCTTGTGTCTCATTTTTTCTGAGACAGACAATACATCAAGATGACGCCGTTGATCGTCGTTTGCACTGGTCATTGTTTGCCATGTCGGACGATTTCACCGGTATAGAGGAATATCACGTCTTCGGCGATGTTCGTGCAGAGGTCGCCGATTCGTTCCAACGAACGCCCCAGCGACGTGAGCGCGTAAATCGCGTTCGTTTTGCCTTCCAAAAGATTCTTTTCGCTCACGACTTCTTCAAGATACTCCCGAAACATTTCATCAACGATCAAACTGTCGTTGCTGATGATTGATCTGGCAAGCGTGATATGGTTTGATTCCGGACTTTCTTTCGCGTCGCTTTCCGGCTGAGTTGCAAAGAGACGTACCGTCTGATGCAATGCGTCCGTCACAAGATCGGCCAATTTTTGGAACCTCCTGAACGACAACATGGAAACCTCTTCATTCCGGAGAATCAGCCGCATTTTCGAGAGTGAAACGGAAAGGTCGGCGATGCGCTCCAAATCGTTGTTCGCCTTGATGACGAAACAAATCCGGCGCAGATCAATCGCCGCCGGCTGATAAAGCGCAAGCAACCGGATACACTCCCGTTCGATTTCGACTTCGCGGTTGTCGATCGCCTCATCGGCTTCGATGACCGCTCTGGCATCCTCCTCGTCGCCCGAGACGAGGGCGTAAATCGCATCCGAAAGCGATTGCTCGACAAGCAACGCCATGTGATCCAGTTTCAAAAACAATCGATCCAGTCGTTTGATCAGTTCTGACATTTCCGTTTATCCGAACCTTCCCGTGATGTAATCTTCCGTCTGTTTTTGCGACGGGTTGGTGAAAATTTTGTTCGTGCGGTCATATTCAATCAGCTTGCCGAGGCAGAAAAATCCGGTCATGTCGCTGATTCGCGCCGCCTGCTGCATGCTGTGCGTGACAATGCATATCGTGTACTTTTCCTTGAGTTCGACAATCAGTTCCTCGATCTTTCCGGTGGCGATCGGATCAAGCGCACTGCACGGCTCATCCATCAGCAACACTTTCGGCGCCGTGGCGAGCGCCCTTGCAATGCAAAGCCGCTGTTGCTGGCCTCCGGAAAGGGAAAGTGCCGATTTTTTAAGATTGTCTTTCGCTTCGTTCCAGAGTGCCGCCGACCTGAGGCACGCTTCCACGATTTCGTCGAGCACCGCGCGATGCCGCGTTCCCTGCAAACGCGGTCCGTAAGCGATATTGTCGTAAATGCTTTTCGGAAACGGATTCGGTCGCTGGAACACCATGCCGACGATCCGCCGCAATTGCACGAGATTGATGTGCGGGTCATGAATGTCCTGTGATTCGACTTCAAGCAATCCCTCGGTCCGCACGCCTGGAATCAAATCGTTAATCCGGTTGATACTCCGCAAAAACGTGCTCTTTCCGCATCCGCTCGGCCCGATGATCGATGTGACGGTGTTCGGCCAAACGTCGAGCGAGATTTTGTCGACACCGGTTTTTTTTCCGTAATAGAGCGTAAAATCACGGCTCCTGATCACCGGCGTCCGTTTCAGCCAGACCGCCGAGAATTCTTCCGAATTGTTCTGATGTCGCACCAGTGTTTGTTTCGCGTTCTGCATTTGTAATGTTGTCATAAAGGCTTCAGGGTATCAGGGAGAAACAATATTCACTCCACACTCCACACTTTTTTACATTCCCCGGAGTTTCGCCGCAATACGACCGCGAATGACGATCGCCGTCACGTTCAGCGCAAGCACGACCATGATCAACACGGTGACAATTCCGAACTGATTGTGCGGCACCAATTCCGCGATGCGGTCGCCGACGGCGATGTCATACGCGGCGTAAGATAAAATCGGCGTCGGCTGCATTAAAATATTCTTTCCGAACGAAAGCGAACCGGTTGCCACCGCACAGGTGAACAATAATGGAGCCGTTTCCCCCGCGGCGCGACTCATCGCCAAAATCGTGCCGGTCAAAACGCCGGGCATCGCGGCAGGGAGCGTCACGGTGAAAAAACATCGGGCGCGACCGGCCCCCAATCCGAGCGACGCTTCACGGTATGTTTGCGGCACGCTGCGTATCGCTTCCTCGCTCGCCCGAATGATGACCGGCAGCACAAGCAGGGCAAGCGTGATCGAACCGGCCAATATGCATGGTTTCCCGGTCAGATATTCGACGATGACGGCAAGCCCGAATAACCCGAACACGATACTCGGAACGCCAGCCAGCGTGCTGATGCAAAGCCGCAACGTTCGCGTCACCCAACCGTCGCCGGAAACTTCAACGAGATAAGCCGCCGTCGCCACGCCGATCGGAAACGCAATGAAAATGGAACAAAGCGTGATGAGAAGCGTCCCCAAAAGTTCGTGACCGACCCCGCCGAGAAAATGTCCCGCCGTCGGGGGATCGAAAAAGTAACCCGCGTAAAACGTCCAGCGCGGCATCATCATCGCGACAAGATCGCGGTCGATGATTTCAAAAATTTCATTAATCCCGGCCAGTGACGTGTTCTCAAAAATCATGCGCCGTGCAATTTTTTGCCCGACGGATGGAAGCACGTTCCCCTTGTCGTCAAAACACGGTTTCCAGACGGTGGTTTCCTTCAATCCTGCAGCGAATCTTTTCGCCATCGACCAGTGTGACGCGCCGTATCGGATTTCCGGAGGCAGATGGTCGTTTCCTTCGCGGTTTTGCGGTCCGAGCAACGCCCCGTTTCCGTCGGCTCCGGTAATGATATTGCGGATTTGCAAATACGCCGCAGAATATGTGAGGTTCGGGTCAACCGGCGTCGGCGTCGTTCGAAGCGACAACTCCGCGTTTCGGGCCGCTTCAAAATATTTTTTTGCCATCCCGACGGCCTCCGCAATCGGAAAACCGCTCAAGTCGGTTTCATTCGCGATTTCGGTGATTTTCGCATATTCGCTTTCCAATTGGCCGATATCTTCCGTTTCGCACAAATTTTTGAAATAACGCGCGATCCGCCTGGAAATTTTGTCGATTTCGTCCAGCCGCTCCTGTTCCGCTTCAAGTTTGGCGATTTCAGTTTCGTGTTCGGACGGATGATCGGAATAAGTTTCGATGAGAAGCCTGATTTCATTAAGCCGGACTTCATTTTGACTGCGTGTTTGCCGGTCAAGTTTTGAAACCAGTGTCATGTACGGTTCCGGTGCCAGCCAGATGTAACGTTCGAGCAAATCATAAACCGGTTTTCGCGCCGTTTGACACGCCTCCCATTCGGTTTGCAGCCGGTCGGCATCGCCTCTTGCGAACTGTTCCCGCAAAAAGAGGCGGTGTTCGACGGTGCCGCGAAACAAAAACGCTTCGGTGCCGTTCGCCAAAAGCGGTCCCAAAACGAGAAACAACACGGCCACGAGCGAACCGACCGAAACGACGCAAAGCCCCGTGAAACCGTGATTGAGCGACAGTCGCACGCGCAAATGCCGTTTTTCGCCGATGAACCGGATCAAACGCCCGTTCCATTCGGAAAACATTTGCAGGAGCCGGAACAACGGCCACCGGACGATTTTGATGATCCGATTAATTGTCACCCGCAAATTCCACGCCGCCTGACGCAACCACCCGCGCCGCTTCGTCGCATCGTATTCGGCGGATTCCGTATTTCCCTTGAGATGTTTTGAAAGAGATTCCGTCACCAAATTGAGGGCGAATGTGAAGACGAGCAGCACGAGTCCGACGGCGAATAACGCGCTCCGGTGCAAGGAACCCGCAGGCGTTTCGCCCATGTCGCCTGCAATTGTCGCGGTCATGGTTCGCACCGCGTCGCCGAAACTGCCGATCACGGCGGTCACGTCGTACCACGGCACAGGAACATTTGAAGCGTTTCCCGCCGCCATCCAGACGACCATCGTTTCGCCGATCGCACGCATCATGCCGAGCACGACCGCGGTGATAATCCCGTTATGCGCCGCCGGAATCACGACGCGAATCATGGTTTCAAAACGCGTCGCCCCGAGCGCATAAGAGGCTTCACGGAGTTCGCGTCCCAGATTGACAAGGGCGTCTTCGGCCACGCTGGTGATCGTCGGCACGGCCATGATCGCCAGAATCAACGACGCATTGAGCGCATTGGCCCCCGACGGAAAACCGAATGTCGTTTGCAACCAGGGGGCGACGACCTTGATCGCGAAAAATCCGAATGCCACGGAAGGGATTGCGGCCAACAGTTCCATCACCGGTTTGATGATCTGCCGCACGCGAAACGGCACCATGTCGCTGAGGAACACCGCCGTTGCCAGACTGAGCGGAATCGCGATGATCATCGCCCCGACCGTCACAAGCAGCGACCCGTAGAGCATCGCGATCATGCCGTATCGCGGATTCGTCCCTTCCGGATCCCATCGCGCCGAAGTCAGCATTTCACCCAACCGCGACCACACGTTGCCGAGCACCGTCCCTTCACCGGAAGTCAAAAACTGCAAACTTCGCCAGCATATAAACACGAAAATCGCCGCGACGGCAAGCATCGCAATGTTGGCCGTTCGCGCCAGAAACCACCCGCCGGTCCAGACCCGCAATTGACGCAGGAAATCCTGCCGCCATGAGAGAACCAGCGGCGGTTTTTTCGGTTGTTTGTTTTTTGGCCCGGATTGATTGTTTTGCGGCTCAGACATGAATCAATAATTGGTCAACGGGACGAAGCCTTTGGACGTGATAATATCCTGACCTTTTTCGCTGAGAAAGAAATTACAGAAATTGTAAAGCGGGCTGCCCGGCTCGGGATAACCATCGGTGAAGAGGAAGAGCGGTCGCGCGATTTTGTATTTTCCGCTGACAACGGTTGCTTTGCCCGGCATGACCCCTTCATAACGAAGACCTTTGACGCCGCTTTTCAGGAATCCGAGTCCGACGTAACCGATCGCACCGGCCGTCGTGCTGACTCGTGCGAAAATTTGCGGATTCGAGTTGGCGTATTCGACATTCGAAGCGAGCGGTTCACTGTTCAGGACAAGCTGATGAAACACTTCATACGTCCCGCTCGACGTATCGCGGCTGATGGCAACAATCGGCGAATCGGCCCCGCCGACTTCTTTCCAGTTTGTGATTTTGCCGGTGTAAATTTTTTTGATCTGTTCTTTCGTCAATTCCCCGACGGAGTTCGACGGATGCACGATGAGACACACGGCGTCCATGCAGATGGTGAACGGAACAGGCATTTTTCCCGCATCAACCATTTTTTTGTATTCGTCCGGCTTCATGAACCGGCTCATGGAAGCGATTTCACACCGTCCTTCGACGAGTGCCGCCGCACCATCGCCGGAACCGGTTTTTTTGACTGAGAATTTCAAGTCCGGTGATTCTTTGGCAAGATGTTCGACAAACGCATCAACAACCGGCCCCACGGTTGTTGAGCCGTCAATCCGTATTTCTTTGGCTTTCTGTGCAAATGTCGTGACCGGCGACAACAGCAGGATGCTCAACATCCCAATCAACATCGTTGTTTTTTGCATGATTCTGTTCCCTTTCAAATCACTGTTTCGACCGGACACAACTCAAATACGTCCCAATCGCATCAATAATCTTAAAGCCAAAACATCAAGTTTCAGAAAAGACAATGTTAATATTGGATTAATATTTTTGTCTTGTTGACTCTGATACGACAGCGCAATGTGGCCGGTATAAGAACAGCATCCGGGAACGTCAGTGACCGGTTTCGACCGTCCGGTGGCGGTGCGTTTGAATTTGCATGAAAAACACCCATAAAAAATGACGATTTCTTATTATCGCAACATCTTTTTAACCCGTCGCTTACGCTCCGGGCTGTTGTTCTTGATCGAGTGTTGTTGTGGCCCCGCACGCCGAAATCAAAATTCGGAATCAAAATTCCGGAAGAATCGGAAGACCTCTTCCCTGGGAGGGTGGCGGGACATTTCCTCCGTCCCCTTGCAACGCCCGTTCCCTGGCAAGGAACTTTTGTTGCAATTGGTACTGTGAAGGCTTCATCACCCAAGTGAAACCCGTTTTCATCATGATTTCGTTTTGCAATCCTTCGTGAAGCTGAATCGTGCGGTCACGCCGTGCATACAGGGCGGTGAAATAATTTTGCATCGGACTGACCGACTTGAACGACAGGAATGCCGCATCATCCGTCGGCGAAACATCCGCCATCCGGATGACGTAAAACATGTTTTGCGGCCTGTTTGCCGTCACCCCGACCTGCCCCAGGTCGAGGGAAAACACGGACCTCATGAAATCATCATCGCCGCAATATCTCAAGAGAACGTTTTTCGAGATGGACTCGCCGATTGGAACGCCGGTTTCGCGAATTTCACCCAAGCCGGGACCTCGTCCCTCGCGCATCCCCATGTAATCAATCTGATTCCACGAAAAATACTCCGTTCCGACAACCGCCTGAACCGCATCACTTTTGTTGGCGGTAAAAAATTCCACCAGCGAGGTTTTTTCCGACTTCCGGAATGTTTCGGCAAGTTCACCGGCTTTTTGTTGGGCGAGTTTTCGGGCTTCAATCTCTTTCCAGCGATTTTTTACCTGTTCCGCAACCCCTGTGTCGGTGAATTTGGGAACTCTCGGTTCTTCGATTTCACTGACCCAAAACACGTACTCCGTTTGAATTCGGGTGTTTTCCGCCGTGAACGGACTGTTGGTGACGATTCCGGACTGCCCGAACAAAACGGCAATCACTCCGAGATTCCGGTATTTTTCAGAGGTCATCCGTGCCGACGCAAAATCAATATCTTTTTCCAGCAAGGCAAAATAATCAATTTTGCCGAGATTGACATGTTTAAGCCCGTTATCGCGTGCCATCGCCGCCAAATCGGGACGTTTCGGCTCTGCGGTGTCAGGACGCTGTGTGTGTAAAATCACGGCATCATAATAATTCTGCATTTCGACCTGGATTTTGAGAAGCCGATCCCGCAATTTGCCCAACGCAAGTGATTTTCTGATCTCCTCCTTCACGTCGTCAAACGACTTGTAAGTCGGAGTGTTTTGCAAATTGGCCGGCGGCAGAAAATTCATGTTCGGGGACAACGAACCATTGCCGGATAAACCACTGCCGGAACCGGCACCAGGCAATGGAAGCGGCGTTGGAACAGGCGTCGCGGGTGTTTGAGGAATTGTTGCAACAGGTACCGGGACGGTCGTTTCCGACGCAGCCGGTTCTGTTGTTGTCGGAGCTGCATTTGCCGGTGTCGCATCCGCCGCCGTTTCCGACTGATAAGAAACCAGATGAATCGGTAATTCGTTTGCATTCCACCGGGACGAGGAATTGGTTTCATTCTTGGTTTCGTCGGTCTTGTTTTCCGACTTGTTTTCCGGAACCGATGCCGGTTCGGATGCTGGTGTGCCTGCCGGTGTTGTTTCCGGGACTGATTTTTCCGGAGTTGGCTGTTGCGCCGGTGCCGGTTCTGTTGACGGTGTTTCCGTCGATTGTGTTTCCACAGGAGCCGCCGGAGTTGTCACCGGAGTTTGCGAATCTGTCGCAGGTGTTGACGTTGTTGTTGGTAATGTTGGTGTTGTTGCCGGTGAACCGAGATTGAGCCTTCCTGCGGCACTGCCGAACGGATTGGGGGCCGTCGGCACGCCGGACGCCGTTGACGGTGGTGTGTTCTTGTAAAGAATATCCTTGTTGGTTTCGTAATATTGCTGTATCTCTTCGTCCGTGACGGCGTTCAAGTCAATCATGCTTTCATCGAATTTGACATATTCGCACGTCACCATTTTGGGAATGGTGAACCCCGCTTCCGGATCAACAGGACGGTTTTCGCGAAATTTGTTCTCCTCAAAGAATTTTTTGAGTTCCCGGGGCGATGGTTCCGCGACTTCCGAAACAAAATGGTTGACCGGAATCCCCGCCGCTTCGATTTTCATCATCCGGTTGAGCCGGTTGTGCCATTCAAAATGTTTGGAGGGTGTCACCGCCATCACACTCAGTTCTCTCATGCCGTACATCTGCTGAACGAGGTAATTTTCCCAAATGAGGGTGAAAAGCTGACTGTTGCTGATGTCGAGCTTTTCCGTTGCCGTTCTGAAAATGTCTTCCGTCAACTGCTGCCCGGTCAGTTCCAGCAGGAATGCCTTGAGAGTGTCATTGTCGGGACGATGCCCTTGTTCAATCATGTACTGCGCCACGATCCAGTCGCTGATCAATTCGTCGTCTCTTGACTCTCCTTCGACCATCAGTCGCCTCAGAGTGCTTTGAAGGGCGGGAGACTCTTTTTGCGTTGCGGCATAAACGGCCCGAATCAATTGCTGATAAAATTGAATCAATCTCTGGCGACGTATTTCCAGATTTTGCAATTCCAACTGGCCAATTGTGCCGAAACGCGATTTTGCAAAAATGACTCGTGCCCCCGGACGCGCCCCCATGCTTTGCAACATGGCCGGCAAAACGATGAAACTGAGGATCGCCATCAGGCCCAGACCAAGAAATGCCTGCTTCTGGTACTTACGAAATAATTTAAACGGACTGGCCATTCAATAAAATCCTTTTGAGACGATTGATTTCGACTGCGACAATGACACAAAACAAGTAAATTCGACAAACCGGATATTTTACAATTCGGACGCTCTAAAAACAATAGCCGCACATTATAACGTTTTTTTGTCAAAGACAAACAGCATTTTGGCAATAAATTTTCTCCAACTTGATTTTTTCCCATTCGATCATGTCAAAGTTTTCTTGTCGATTTTCTATAATTCCAAAAAACTTTATTGCGTATTCTTTACAAACCACCTATTTCTCGCATTTCATATTGTTTTCGCAATAAAAATTCAAATATCAGAGAAAAAATGAGGTTTTTCCAGCCAACCTGCATTGACAAAGGTCAATGAACTCTGTATTAGCTTTATAGAAACTTTATTTCAGTGCGTTTGGTTTTGGATCGCACATCTTTCCAATATCATTATAGTATCATTACATTGTGTGATTTTTTATGGTTGAAAAAGCAAAATCCGGTCAAGGGCATTCTCTGGTCATTGTCGAGTCTCCGGCAAAAGCCCGAACAATAAGTCGTTATCTTGGAAATGGTTACACTGTCGAAGCGAGTATCGGACATATCCGGGACCTTCCGAAAGGGGCCAAAGATTTGCCCGAACAGTATAAAAAAGAGAAATGGGCCTATCTCGGTGTCAATGTCGATGCGGATTTCGAGCCGGTGTACATTGTTCCCGGCGATAAAACCAAGCAGATCAAGAAGTTAAAAGACGATCTCAAAAACGCGACCGCCGTTTATCTTGCGACGGACGAAGACCGCGAAGGGGAAGCGATCAGTTGGCATTTGTTCGAAGTCCTCAAGCCGAAAGTGCCTGTCCGCCGGCTTGTGTTTCATGAAATCACCAAACAGGCAATCATGAACGCTTTGCAAAACACGCGGGCGATTGACGAAGACCTCGTCCGGGCGCAGGAAACCCGCCGAATCATCGACCGTTTATATGGTTACGAAGTTTCGCCGCTTCTTTGGCGAAAAATCGGGAGCAAGCTTTCGGCAGGACGTGTTCAGAGCGTCGCCGTTCGTTTGATTGTCGAACGGGAACGCGAACGGATGCGGTTTCACAGTGCCACGTATTGGGACTTGCTTGG
>Ga0209629_10001738_pt1 | contig 14135 bp, 11 predicted proteins | sample TergutCu122P5_FD_187286 | JGI IMG/M metagenome (GOLD analysis project Ga0209629, IMG submission 187286) | Cubitermes ugandensis P5 segment gut microbial communities from Kakamega Forest, Kenya - Cu122 P5 (SPAdes) (version 2) | ecosystem: Host-associated > Arthropoda: Insects > Digestive system... | reverse complement strand
CCGTATCCGCCCGAACCTATGCCGTCCCCGCCTGAAGTGCTTGTTGCGGTTATATTGCCGCCCGTAATGATTATTGCGTCAATGTCGCCGTATAGTGTTCCTCCGATCCCTGCGCATCCCGTGCTGCCGGTCGCAGTCACGGTACCGCCGTTGATCGTTATTGTACCGCCGTTGTTGACATTACCGTTCAATGGTGCCGAGCTCCCGATCCCTGCGCCGTTGGCGCCTGTCGCAGTCACGGTACCGCCGTTGATCGTAATAACGCCGGGTGTGCCGTTCTTTGTGAAGTATCCGCCTCCGCCGCCTATTCCGGCACCGCCGGTACCGTATGCATTCACAACGGCAGTGCCTCCAATCGTTATGACTCCTCCGTTGCCGCCGCTCTGACCGTTTCCGTTGCCGCCTCCGCCGCCTATACCTGCGCCGTAACGGCCGCCTGTAGCATTCACTGTGCCGCCGACGATCGCAATGGTGCCTCCATCGGATGCACCGCCTGTGGTGAGACCACCGCCGCCTATACCTGCGCCGTAAAATCCGCCCGTAGCAGTGATCGTGCCGCCTTTAATGGTCGAGTTGCCGGTACTGCAGTTCGATGATCCGATGCCCGCAGCATAACTGTTCGCAGAGGTAACGGTCAATGAGCCGTCGGATGACCCGGGATTTGTACTGTCGATCAGTATCGATGAGCCTAATGGCACAAGGATGTTACCGTTTATCGTGTTTGTGCTGCCTGCCGATATCCAAAGAGCCAGTTCGGCACCGTTCAGATTGATCTCGCCGGCGATATTGATCCCGGCGAAGATCACTGCTGTGCTGACGCCGGAGTTAAAAACCATTGTTCTGCTCAGAGTTCCCACAGTTGTCTGTTCTATCTGATATGTGTGACCGTTCGCATTCGTGTCGAAGGCGATGATGGTGCCTGAGTATGTCCATCCTGTGCCCGATGCTGGAGAAGTCAGATCTATAGTATAATCCGGTGTTGTCGCTGCTGCCGAAGACCTGTCTGAAGAACCCGATAAAAACACTGATACTGCTATCATCAGTATCAACGCCACTGCCAAAAATCCGTATTTGAGTACTGTATTTTTTTTATTGATTTTCAATTTATAAGCCCCCACTCTTTAATTGACTTTACGGCATATCTTAAAACTTCTATATTAACACATCATATTCACAACAATTGATACTCAGGTATTCGTGCACGGCGCATGTACCGGCGGTGGTTAATTGATACCAAATTTGACGATACGATCGTGTGCAAGCGTCATAAATAAGAGTCCTTTTAATGATCTGACACAGATCCGTCATATCTCCCGCTTTAGGATGTTCCGAACATGTTCTTCGGGCTTCTGTCGGCAGGATGCATCAGTATTTTTTCATACGGAGTCGTAACTGTTCCGCATAGATTCTCAGAGAACCATAAAAATCAGATATATCAATTTGACCGGCGGAAACTGCCGGTCTTTTATAATGTTAAAGTGGGCTGTTCAGTCCCATTCTTTGAAAAGCCTTGTGATGCCATCCTTCGCGATGGACCAGCATGGGACCCCGCCGGTAAGCACCGCTACCTGGATAGCCTCCAGTATCTCCTCTTTGGTCGCTCCGTAGTTCTTGGCGACCTTCGCCTGCGCATATACGCAGTCCTCGCACATCCTCACCGCAATGCATGCAAGCGCCATCAGCCTCTTCGTCTTCTTGTCGAGCGCTCTGTCCTCCGTCATGAACTTGTCCATTGCGTGAAGCGTTTCCATGAAATCGGGGTTCAGTTCTTTTATGCTCTTAAGCGTCCTCGGCGAGTATCCGCCCATTTCATCGCACATCGCACAATAATGTTCTTCGGGGTCTTTGCAAGACATGAACACCCCAATCGCTTTTTGAGTTAATAGAATGTCGCTGTTACAAGCTTTGGTATCTGTTTAATATTTTATTTGACGATGACCCCACATGCAAGCGCTCATACCGGACAGTCTCTTGAACGACCTCAACCAAATGCAGCAGAGGATGCTTGAAAAGGGGCTGCCTGTCCTGGTGGTCTTCGAAGGAAGCAGCGGAAGAGTGAACGGACGGGTGAACAGCGAGTTGATAAGATGCCTTGAACCGAGAGGCGTGCTGTACCGCCACTTCGATCCAACGACCATCGGCAGCCCCGCAGAGATACTGGACTTCGTTCAGCATACTCCTGCCAAAGGCCAGCTCGGCCTCTTCGACAGATCTTGGTACTCTGCTGCGATAGAGAGATACGGCGACGGCGATGACTGGAAAGGTCTCGATAATATGCTCAAAGTGAGCAACGACCTTGAAAGATATCTGACCTTGAACGGTATCCTTCTGATCAAGATCATCCTAAAGTCGAACGTTTCGATATTGAAGGAATATGGATCGCAATACGGCCCCAAGATGCCGAGAAGGTCATTCCTCTCTTTGGATAATATCGACCCTCAAAAGTTCAAAGGGAGCGTGCTGGACCACGTCTACGAAAGAACCGACACAGAGTACGCCCCGTGGAATCTGATAAAGATTGGCGATATCGGTAAGACCGTCATTGAAACGGCGGAGGTCATAATTAAGACAGTAAACAAAAGGCTGGACTCCGAACCCCCGCCGCTTGCTATGCCTGAGATAGAGCGCACATTTGAGAATCCGCGCAATTGTCTTGACCTGAACAAGAGATACAACATGCCGTATGACGAGATGATCAATGACCTTTCCGATGAGATCGGAGAGTTGCAGATGGAACTGTCCCTCAGCGACCGCTCGCTTGTTGTGTGTTTTGAAGGATGGGATGCGGCAGGCAAAGGATCGTGCATTAAACATCTGTGTCATGCGTTAAACCCGAGAGGTTATGACGTATATCAGACCAAAGCCCCTACCGAAGAGGAGCTCAAGCATACCTATCTGTGGAGGTTCCTGAAAGGCATTCCCGAGAAAGGCCATATAACGGTCTATGACCGGACATGGTACGGGAGGATGATGGTGGAACATATAGAGGGACTCTGCACGGAAGAAGAATACAGAAGGTCCCCGTTCGAGATCAACGCCTTTGAGAAGATGATGAAGGACAGCGGCATCATCCTGTTGAAGTTCTGGCTGGATATAACTCCCGAAGAGCAGCTGTCGAGGTTTGAAAAACGGGCGGACGATCCGCTGAAGGCATGGAAGATAACGGACGAGGATTGGCGCAACCGCTCAAAGTGGGACGCATACAACGAACATGTCAATATCATGATTGAATCCACAAACACAAAACATGCTCCCTGGACGGTCGTCGGATCTAATGACAAGAAGTACGCCAGGGTCATGGTTCTGAAGTCGGTCGCAGATGCTATGAAAAAAGAACTGAGTTAACGGTCTTGTTCGTCAATTGACGTTATAGATATTCGACATGATTAAATAATACCAATCAATCGTCTAACAATGGCAGACGAGTTCAAGGAGAAGATCGCAGGGGAGATCACCCTGTCGTCCGACCCGGGAAAAACTATCCGCAAGTGGAGGGAAGAATTCAAATTGTCCCAGCACCAGCTTGCGGACGAGATGGGCGTGTCGCATTCTGTTATAAGTGATTACGAATCGGGGAGAAGGAAATCTCCCGGCGTTAACGTAATAAAAAAGATGGTGGACTCTTTCATCAAACTGGATGCGGAGAACGGTTCTCCGATCGCTTCGCGTTATCTGCCCAACATGAAGCTCGAATGCATCATCGCAATGGATGAATTCTCCGAAGGGATCGATGAGCAGAGGTTCATCGATGCTATCGGGGGAAAGAATCTTAACACAGATAAATTGCAGGCGAAGAGGTTATACGGATACACAATAGTGGATTCGGTCAAGACCATTCTCAGTCTCGGCTCCGAAGATTATCTGAAGATATACGGATGGAGCATAGAAAGGGCTCTTGTTTTCACAAATGTACGTTTCGGACGCTCGCCGATGATCGCGATAAGGGCGCATCCCCTGACACCGGCGATGGTGGTCTACCAAAACCCCGAGAAGACCGACCCTCTTGCTATCAAATTAGCACAACTGGAGGGGATCCCGCTGGTCACAACGAAACTCAGCGTCGAGGATCTTGTGAAAAAAATGAACGAACTGAAAGAAGGGAAATGAATGGACATAGGAATAGTAAGCTACGGTGCGTACATCCCCCGCTACAGGATAAAACCTGAAGAGATAGGAAGGATCTGGGGGGTGGACGGAAAAGGAATGGGTAAGGGACTGATGGTCACTCAGAAGTCCGTACCGGGAGTGGACGAGGATGTGGTGACGATATCGGCCGAAGCAGCCAGATACATGATGGCTCGGGCCCCGGGTGTGGATCCGCACGATATCGGCGCATTATATGTAGGTTCCGAGTCCCACCCATATGCCGTAAAGCCCACAGCCACCATCGTTGCGGAGGCGATTGAGGCGACCCCGGTGATGACGGCGGCGGACCTCGAATTCGCATGCAAGGCCGGAACGGCAGGCATACAGGCCTGCATGGGACTGGTTGCATCGGGCATGATAAAGTACGGCGTAGCCATAGGTGCCGACACATCGCAGGGAGCACCGGGCGATGTGCTGGAATATTCCGCTTCCGCGGGAGGAGCTGCCTTCCTGATAGGAGGTAAGAACATCATCGCCAAGATCAACAAGACCCTCAGTTTCACAACCGACACGCCCGATTTCTGGAGAAGGGAAGGTCAGCCGTACCCCCTTCACGGCGGGAGATTCACCGGTGACCCCGCATATTTCAAACATGTGACATCCGCAGCGAAAATGATGCTCAAAGAAATGGGGACAGAACCGAAGGATTACAAATATGCGGTATTCCACCAACCGAACGGAAAATTCCCAACGAGGGTCGCCGGAATGCTCGGTTTCGAGGACGCTCAGATAAAGACGGGCCTGCTGACCCCGGTCATTGGCAACACGTACAGCGGTGCGGTGCCCATAGGCCTCTCGGCCGTTCTGGACAAAGCAGAACCCGATGACAGGATATTCGTCACATCATACGGTTCAGGTGCGGGAAGCGATTCTTTCGACCTGACCGTCACTGATGAAATAAAAAAATATCAAAAAAAGAACGCACCGACCGTAGAAAAAATGATCGAGAACCCCGTCTACATAGACTACGGCATGTACGTTAAATTCAAAAAAATGATCATAATGCCGGGTGGTTAAATGAGAGATGTAGCAATAATCGGTGTCGGAGCAACAAAGTTCGGAGATCTTTGGGAGAACTCATTCAGAAGCATCGGCATAGAAGCAGGAATGAAAGCGATCGCAGATGCCAACCTCTCCGGAAGAGAGATTGACGGCCTCTACATCGGGAACATGAGCGCGGGTCGTTTCATCAACCAAAAGCATATCGATGCATTGATCGCCGATTATTCCGGAATGGCAACAAACCACATTTCCGCAGTGAGGGTGGAGGCGGGCGGGGCATCCGGCGGGGTCGCATTCGGACAGGCAGTAATGGCGGTCGCGTCCGGATTGCACAACACAGTTCTTGTGGGAGGTGCGGAGAAGATGACCGATCAGGACGATGTCTCCATCAACACAGCGATGGATGAGACCGCTGATTCGGAGTGGGAAGCGGGGATGGGGCTCACTTTAGTATCCCTTTACGCAATGATCGCAAGAAGGATGATCTATGAAGGCACTGCGACCCGTGAAGAGATCGCATCGGTAGCGGTGAACAGCCATTTTCACGGAGCACTAAACGAGGGTGCACAGTTCAGGAAAGAGGTCCCGCTGGAGACCGTTCTGAGATCGGGTCCTGTCGCCGATCCGCTGGGAATGTTCGACTGCGCACCTATCTCGGACGGCGCGGCAGCTGTTGTGTTGTGCCCTCTGAAAGAGGCAAAGAAACACACCGACAGTTACGTAAAAGTGTCAGCGTTCGCACAGGGAAGCGACACACTTGCATTGTCCCAGCGGCCGGATATTACCAGATTCGGAGCGACCGTTGCAGCATCTAAGAGAGCATACGAGATGGCGGGGATCACACCTGCAGACATATCGGTCGCAGAGATACACGACGACTTCAGCGTCGCAGGCATAATGGCGCTTCAGGATCTTGGGTTCTGCAAAAAAGGAGAAGCGGGGAAAGTATTCCTCAGCGGCCAGACAAAGGTCGGAGCAGGTAAGCTTGCTGTCAACACATCCGGAGGCCTCAAAGCCAGAGGCTACCCCATCGGCGCGGCGGGTGTGGCGCAGATCGTCGAGATCGCAACGCAGCTCAGAGGAAAAGCCGACAAAAGACAAGTTGCAAACGCAAGATACGGTCTGGCGCAAAGCGTTGGCGGGACCGGTTCGGCCGTCACCGTGAGCATATTGGAGGCGGTCTGATGTCATCGGTAGCGAGAGCATGGAGGGAATTCCCGGGCAAGTACAATCTTGAAGGGACGAAATGCGGGAACTGCAACACAGTGTTCTTCCCAAGGCGCGACTTCTGTCCCAAATGCCGCAGAGAAGGTCTGGGAAAGATGCAGAAGTACAAGGTCCAGAGAGAAGGGGAAGTGTTCAGCTTCTCTGTCATCTATGATGCGCCCAGCTGCAACAGCGGGTCAAAGCCATACGCCGTTGCGATGGTCAGGACCAAGGACGGCGTCCTTGTCTCCGGACAACTGGTGGACGTTGAGCTGGATAAGATCGCGATCGGCATGCCTGTGCGCGCCGTACTCAGAAAACTCGAAGAAGACGGGGTGGCGGGCATCATACGTTACGGTTTCAAGTTCGTACCTGCCATTTGATCCGATAAAACTCTTACCCGCTTCGGCGGGCCCTCTTTTCCAATGTTACAGCTCCAATTTTCACTGTTTTAAAAGATCTGCCATCGCGACATGTTCCAACGCAGCGTCTTCGCTTGATATGCCGCCGAACATATCCGCACCCAATTTCTCTGCCTTGCTGTAAGAAGACTCCATGATCTCATCGCATCTCTTCATGCCGATCATATCCAGCTTCGGATCGTCTATGTCGAAAAGAACCGCGACCATTCCTTTATTTCCGTCCTTTGGCCTCATTTTTTCAATGGCACGGCCGATCTGCCTGTCACCGGCCGCATAAAGTATGGTCTCGGTCAGCAGTGTCTTCGATCTATTGGTACCTTCGATCATGGCCCTTTCAGCATGCATAACTGCGGAAAGAATATGGTCCCTGCCACACACCACGTCATGGTCGAAAAGGATAACATCTCCCCCAAGCCGGGTGAAGTGTTTTATGATATCATCAAACTCGAGTTCCCCTTTGATGCCGATGACCTGGACGTTCATTGCTCCGTAATCTCATCATCTCCTTTAATTCTAACTGAAAAATTGTCTGACAAACATTTATCTTATGGACGGTTGTACAGGCAGTGGGAACGCATAGTATGTCAGGTAATTGGGTAAAAATCGCTGCACCGGCCACCACGTCAAACATCGGTCCGGGATTCGACACATTCGGGCTCGCATTAAGCAACCCGTTCGATATTATTGAGGGAAGAAAGATAGATTCCGGCTTCAGGATAGTCAGCGTCTCCGGTCCGGGATCTGAGAACATACCCCTTGATCCTAAGATCAATTCCGTCAGTATCGCCGCTGAGCAGGTCTTAAAAAGATGCAATGCGGATTTTGGCATTGAATTGAAAATAACTAAGGGGATCAGACCATGCAGCGGTATGGGCTCTTCCGGTGCCAGCGCTGCAGGGGGAGCTTTTCTTGCGAACATACTTTGCGGAGAGAAACTCAGCACCACCGAAGTGATACTCTGCGCTGCGCATGCCGAGGATGTTACCTCCGGGGGGTTCCATGCCGATAACGTTTCCCCGTGCATCCTCGGAGGGTTCACCGTGATAAGGTCATACGAACCCTTTGAGGTCATCAGGATAGAACCTCCGAAAGACTTGGGCATGGTCGTGGCCCTCCCGGATATAATGGTGGCGACGTGCGATGCCAGGAAAGTACTTCCGAGAGAGGTCTCGATCAAAGATCTGGTCTTCCATGTAGGCAATGCATCCACGCTGGTATACGGCATGATGACGGGCGATCTCAAGATCATCGGCAGATCCGTAAAGGACGCTGTGTTCGAACCGGCGAGGACAAAACTCGTCCCATTCCTCAAAGAGGCCGAGAAAGAAGCGATGTCAAACGGTGCACTGGTCTCATTCCTGGGAGGGTCGGGGCCGTGCATCATGTCCTTTTACGACCTGAAACACGACATCGGCGACAGGATCGCCGAAAGCGTCAAAGCAGTATATACAAACAACAGGATCAAATGCGACACTTGGATCACAACGCCCGGTGCCGGCTGCAAGAGGGTTTAAAATGGCAGATCACAAGGTAGTATGCTGGGACTGCAGTTCGGTTGTTGATGATCCGTATGTGAACAACTGCCCGAAGTGCGGCGGTCTTCTGACGGTAAAGATGGATCTTAGACCGGTAAAAGAAATGAGACCGGAGGATCTTAGGAAGGAGAACATCGGAGTGTGGAGGTATGCTCCCTTCATGCCTGTGGACCCTTCGAATAAGGTCTCGATCCAAGAAGGCGGAACGCCGCTGTATAAGACAGACAGATTGTCAAAGGAACTAGGAGTTTCTCAGGCATATGTTAAATTCGAGGGACTGAACCCGACCGGCTCCTTTAAGGATAGGGGCATGACGATCGGCGTGTCCCATGCAAAGGAATTGGGAGCCAAGGTCGTCGGTTGCGCTTCCACCGGCAACACTTCAGCATCGTTGGCGGCATATGCGGCCAAAGCTGACATGAAATGCGCAGTATTCCTTCCTTCGGGGAAGGTCGCCGCGGGAAAGCTCGCACAGGCACTGTTCTACGGAGCAAAGGTACTCTCCATCGACGGCAACTTCGACGATGCGTTGGACCTCGCACTGAAGATGGCGGAAGAGAGGAAGATATACCTTCTGAACTCGATCAACCCATACAGACCCGAAGGTCAAAAATCCGTACTTTTCGAGATAATGGACCAACTCCGATACAATGTTCCGGACAGAATAATACTTCCGGTAGGGAATGCGGCAAATATCTGGGCCGTATACAAAGCGATACAGGAGCTGAAGGAGGTCGGATGGATCTCCAAAGTTCCGAAGCTCACCGGCATACAAGCGGAAGGATCCGCACCGGTCGCAAAAGCGTTCGCCGCAGGGAAGAAGGATTTCATTGCCGAGGAGCACCCGGAGACGATAGCCACCGCCATACGCATCGGAAACCCCGTAAGCGGAAGGAAGGCGCTACATGCGATATATGATACCAAAGGATTCTCGACTACAGTGACCGATAAAGAGATCATCAGCGCACAGCAGCTTCTCGGAAAGAAGGAAGGAGTATGCGTCGAACCGGCATCGGCGGCATCCATCGCAGGCCTGAAGAAACTCTTGTCAATGGGAATAATCGACAAGAATGAAAAAGTGGTCTGTATATGCACAGGGAACGGATTGAAGGACCCGGATACCATAATGGATAACTCTCCGCCGGTGATACCGTGCAAGAACTCCGTGAAAGACGTTGAGAGGATCCTCAATCAATAATCGAACAGCTTCGATTGCTTTTGGGCATCAGACTGATCTGTCTTCCCGACGGAGTATTCTTCCGCCATCTTGTCCAGCAAATACTCTTCCTCTTCGCTCGTCGGGGGCGGTTCGATCTTGTTCATTGTGCCTCCCGCCTGAGCTTTCATACTCTTTGCCAACGCGGGACCGATCTTAGGCAATTTGGACAATCGGTCAATGTCGTACGAGATAACGTCGGATCTCGAGCGTATCCCGTTCTCGAAAAGCACCCTTGCCCTTGCTCTTCCCACCCCTCTGAATGACACAAGGGGGATCAACTCTTCCTTTACGCCGTAGCGGACGCGGGTAAGCAGCGGCCTGATCAGCTTTGTTGCTTCCGGTCTGAAGATATACGCGACCTCGTTCATCGAATAAAGAAGCCAATCTACCATATCCACTCTGGACCTGATATCTCCCGGCCCGATGCCCATCGAAAGCGTGATATCCTCTTCGGAGACCTCGTTTATCCAGTCCTCCAGCAGAGCGGCGACCTTGAGGTTGCTCATGAACTCCTCATACATGAACTCGTCATCATCGTCTTCCGGTTCAATCAGGAAATTATATTCCGCTTCGAGTCTGGCCAGCCTGTCCTGGTCCCCTTTCTTAGGATACAGGCCGAGCACGTCCGGAGTTGTCGCCGCTGCGTGCAGGATCACCAGATCCTCGGTGTTATCCTTCATTCTTCTTACAGCATTCCTTAATATGACGGCAGATTTGGGATCGATATACAGGTCGGATATCCTTTTTCCGAACGGAAGTATGCGGAGCAACCCTCCTTCCCTCTTGACCATCTCTTCTTTCTCAAGAAAATCGACCACGTTCTCGACCACACTTTCGATCCCGTACATTTGAGATGTATTACCAAAGAAAGTATCCTCCATGAAACCGACTATACCGTCCTCTGTGTCGGCGTCGCCTGTTGCTATAAGACCCAATATGTGGCTTCTCAGGGTCGTTTCGTTCCCGAGTTTGGATGTCAGCCTTTCAGTATCGTGCATTATGTAGTCTTCCATCAGGTGCTCATAGTCGCTGTAGCTCTTGCTTACGAGCACGGCTTCACCATACGGGTCGTAACCCGGCCTCCCGGCCCTTCCGCACATTTGTTTCACTTCCATAACTGAGATCGGAACATTTCCGGCATTCGACTCAAATCTGTATGTGTCCCTGACGATCACTCTTCTGGCAGGCAGATTGATCCCCGCCGCAAGCGTCGGTGTCGCAACGATACACTTGATCGAACCGTTGCGGAAGTTATCTTCGACGAATTTCCTTTGTTTGTACGTTAATCCCGCATTGTGAAAGGCCATGCCGCATTTGACGCAGGCGGACAACTTCTTCCCGACTGAGGTCGCCTCGGTGTCCCCCTCCAAAATATCCCTCTCTTTATCGGAAAGGTCGTTCCCTGCGAACGCTTTCATCTTGTCGGAATATTTCACGGCAAGGGATTCGGACGATCTTCTTGTGTTCACGAATACCATACATTGTCCGCCGCCCCTGACGGTCTGCTCCATCATGTCCCAGATGTTATCTTTTGATTGAGGCACTTCCACGGAAGAATTGTCATCGAAGGTTATCTCTCCATTGAAATAAACGCCTTCCCTGAGTGCGATCGGACGCCAATCGCTTGTGACGAGTTCTGCATCTAACCATCGTGCAAGGTCTTCAGCATTCGAGATCGTGGCCGACAGGGCGATTATCTGCATACCTTTGTTCTTACGCAGCATCTTCGTCAGGATGACCTCCAGCGTCGGTCCCCTGCCCGGATCGTGTATCAGATGTATCTCGTCCGCGATGACCAATCTCACTTCGTCCATCCACTTGCTTCCGTGCCGCATCATCGAATCGGCTTTCTCAGAGGTCGCAACGATTATGTCCGCATCGGCAAGCCTTCCGTCGTCCGAATCCAGATCCCCTGTGCTCATCATCACTTTTATCCCCAGCTCCGAGAATTTGTCCAGTTCTTCCTTTTTCTCGGATGCCAGAGCTTTCAGGGGGACGATGTAAAGCACCTTTCCTCCTTTCCTCATCACTGTGTTCACTGCCGGTATGAAACCTATTATCGACTTTCCGCTGGCCGTAGGCATTGCGGCTATGAGGTTCCTTCCCGAGAGAGCTGCCGGCAGGGCATCTGCCTGCGGCGGATAAAGATCTACAAAACCATTCCTGACCAGGATCTTTCCGACTTTTTCGTCGATATCCAACTCTGTGAACTTCATGGATGGTTCTTTAACGAGAATGGTTTATTTATTCATTCGTTGTCAATACACTCAGTTTAAATATGCAGGCATCATGGAGTAAATAGACTGATATGAAGGGATCAGTGAGATTGATGGGGGTTTTCCTGGTTTTCGCGGTTTTTGTTGTTCCAGCGATAGCGATTGCCACTGCCGCCCCATCCGATGGTGCGGTAGAGTTCACCTCGTATGAAGACCAGCTCAACATCAATGAGAGGGCGGCATATGACGCCATAAACTTGGCTAGACCCGATGTCAGGACCATCACCGTGGTCCTCCCGCTTGCACTGACTGTAACTTCAGATAATCTCGTCGCAGCTCATGATTATATGCTAAATGAGATCAGAACACTCCATAATAATGTATTTAGAGCTCTGCGGCTGAGCTCGCCGCTGGCGTATTGGGGGTGGGATGCTAATTCGATAAATAGAGACATTCCGGACGGACTGCCGGTCTCCGATCTCACACAGAATGGGAATCAATACACAGTCACCACATTGACATGGAAGATCGACCCCGCACCGCCCCCGGGAACTCAGAGTAAAGAGAATACCGATGTGGAGAAGATGATCGACGATCTGAAGGCAGCGGTGGATAAGTTCCATACCGACAGCACTACAACACGCGATAAAATATGGGACATTAACAACTACCTTGTGAACCTCATCACCTATGATCCGTACGGCGGCGTAAATGTTCCGGGCGCAGACGGGAAAACAGAGGGCGTATTCTCTCATGACGCCTACGGCGCCTTAGTGTCGCCGAACGTAGCTGTCTGCGACGGCTACTCAGAAGCGTTCCTGCTTCTTTGCCAGAAGGAAAATATCGAGTGCGTCATTGTGTACGGGTCCACTGTATCCGCCGTTTCCGGCTACACGAACCATGCGTGGAACTATGTTAAACTGGATAATGATAAATGGTATGCCATTGATGTTACATGGAACGATAACGGAAAGGGCGACAATCCATATTTCCTGAAGGGAGGAGATACCTTCTTTACCACACACAATCAGGGAGTGTTCCTCGGTGACGGTTTGAAGCCGTACCAGTTCAACAGCCCGGTGATAAGCACTGACGATTATGACAAAGCCTCTGTCGAACCGAATTACGACCTGTTCGGATGGATCGCCGCGGCAGTGATAGTCATTATTATTGCCGTCTCGCTATATGTATACTCAAAAGAAAACAAGTGAAAAAGGAAGTTCTATATACAAGAACAAACTAATGAAGGATAAGGGATTATAAGAAATGGAAGCTTTTGTAAACAAGAAACCGACACTTGTCCCCCTCGAGGATTGGATAGAACGGCAGACGTTCCGCTCGACCAGGGACATCAACGTCCCGGAAAAGATGTCGGATCGCGTCATAGGCCAAGATCAGGCCGTGGAAGTTATGAAAAAAGCGGCTTCCCAGAAAAGGCACGTGATGCTGATCGGGGAACCCGGTACGGGTAAGTCCATGCTTGCCAATTCCATGGTGGAGTATCTTCCAAAAGAAGAGCTTCAGGACATTGTCTCATATCACAATCCCGAGGATGTGAACGAGCCGAGGATCAGAGTATTCCCTGCCGGAAAAGGCAAAGAGATCGTAAGAGAGCAGAAAGCTCATGCGACAGCTATGAAGACGCAGAAGAACTCTTCCTACATCTACGCAAGCATCCTGATCGTCATGATCGGGTTCATCGCCGCCTTCATGTTCAACAACTGGATGTTGCTCTTTGTGGCCTTATTCGGAGTAATGATAATATTGATGTTCACAAGAACACCCATCCAAAAACAGGAAACGGCAATTGTCCCCAAAGTATTGGTTGGGCACGATCCGAACGATATGCCACCCTTCATAGATGCGACCGGCTCACATGCGGGCTCGCTTCTTGGAGATGTGAGGCACGATCCGTTCCAGAGCGGCGGTCTGGAGACGCCCTCTCATGACAGACTGGAGTCGGGAGCTATACACAAAGCGAACAAAGGGGTCCTCTACATTGACGAGATCAACCTGCTCAGGATCGAATCGCAGCAGGCCATACTCACTGCGATGCAGGAAAAAAAGATGTCAATTACCGGACAATCCGAAAGATCGTCCGGTGCTTTGGTGAAATCAGAGCCTGTTCCGTGCGACTTCATATTGGTGTGCGCAGGAAACCTCGATGCCATAAACGGCATGCACCCGGCGCTCAGATCGAGGATAAGGGGTTACGGTTACGAAGTATACATGCGCAGCACCATGCCTGACACAGAAGAGAACCGCTATAACATAGCCAGATTCGTTGCGCAGGAAGTCAAGAAGGATGAGAAGATCCCCCACTTCGATAAGTACGCCGTGGGAGAGATTATCAAAGAAGCTCAGCGCCGTGCGGGAAGGAAGGGAGAGC
>Ga0209629_10001737_pt1 | contig 14137 bp, 5 predicted proteins | sample TergutCu122P5_FD_187286 | JGI IMG/M metagenome (GOLD analysis project Ga0209629, IMG submission 187286) | Cubitermes ugandensis P5 segment gut microbial communities from Kakamega Forest, Kenya - Cu122 P5 (SPAdes) (version 2) | ecosystem: Host-associated > Arthropoda: Insects > Digestive system >... | reverse complement strand
TTAACATTACAGAAACCACATATTCCTGCCAGTTTTAATATGTATTTGGTAATCAATAAGTGTGTAACAGCTGTCAAAGTTTCAAACTTCTCTGGCCATTATCTCCGTAACTGTTCAAATTTGGACATAGGTGTTTTGGGTTATATCGGTATACTTTAACATAAGGAACACCCTCCCGAAGTCTGGCACATTCCTCCTGGGACACCCTGTATAAAATTGAATTAAAAATTGGTTCCACTGCGTAACAGTATTGACATAATTTAGTGGAAATTAAAATGTTACGCCTATGCTTGAAAGAAGCAATGTAAGAACATCTTATTAATAAAAAAACACTAAACAAGTTGTGTTTGACTATACTTTACCGATGTATGTAAATTTTATCGATGTGCTTTTTTTCCTCCATTTCTAACGATGTAAAGAACGACACGTCCGTGACTCACCGTTTGTTGCTGGCGCTTCTGCTGGACCTCGATGTATGGGACCTACCTTTGGTTTTCCATCGATGTGACCGTCTGCGGGTTGCTCCTCTTGCCATTGTCCTGTGTTCGAAGACCTACGGATGCATACTGCTCTAATTCCTGGATTACTGCAATCGTTGACCAATCAGTTGCACTTATCATCGCAGCACTATCAAATCACTAGCACTGAGGAGGTCGTTGCACTTTCTTATTCATATCACTCATCATTAGACACGAAACCATCGGGACGAACACTAATTTTTCACAGGTTCACTCGAAAAAAACTAGTTTCTCAAAACACACTCTGAGTTACAAAGAATATTACACATTAATCAAAATACGTGCTAGAAGAACTTTCATTCACTGCACAAAACACTCCCGAAAATAGTAGGACCGAAATTTTGAAGCCACACGAAGCCAATCCTTTCACTGCCCGCCCGACTGCCTACCTGTCCTATATTCATCTAAGATGTAAACTGTTTGTGTCCGATAGCAATAATTTAGAGAACTGCAGAAATTTATCGAAATTTAGTGACAAACTGACTTAATACTGACCTTGCGATCTGCGCTCTTCTGGGATATTACGCAGCGTGTGGTGGTAATTCATTACAGATTTTCAAGACAACCTATCGGTTTCATCTTCAAGGGAATTCGTGACCCTTGAAGATGGGACCGATAGGTTGTCCCGAAACGTCGGTAAGGGACTACCACCATACGCTGTGTAATAGCCCTGAAGAGTGCAGACTTCATCTACTTCGCGGCGGAAGCCCAAAATCACGCAGGCTCTGACCTTGAAATTAAAAATGCGCGCAGTTGCTACCAGAAGCTTTATGCATCAATTCTGTTGGCTGGCATGGTGTATGACTAACATATGGTACAAAACCATTTTAAATTATTTGAATGTAGTAATTTAATATACAAATCATCAACAGACTTAAAATAAATATCAAAATCAAACAGAAACAATAACAAACACTTTATTGTCTAACTAATGCACACAACGTTAAAAAACGTAGTTATTAACACATTTTAAAACTAAGGAAGCTGCTCCAACATGTTTCGGTTTACAAGGAAACCATCATCAGGGAGCCACAGCCAGTACTTAGCTAAAATTACACACTTGGTTCAATGTGGATGCATAGAGCTCGCATAAGACGTCAGTATAATGGCTGCATATTATGACCTGTGAGGCGTGTGTGCACAGCACTTCTAAGCTTCTAAATAGTGCCAAACTCAAGGTTAACATCAACAATCCAATAAGCTTATTTTGTTTCCAGCTACTTTCAATCTAAGTTAATATAAGATCATATGTATCGGCAAATTAAGGGGAAACTTAAACTTAATCTGGCGGACCGAGACCTACCCCATTCAGCAAAGTACGTAGCAGACTGCCGACCGGCAGCAGTCCAGCAGCAAACGTCCACACTCCACGACTGTTCCCGAACGTGTCTGGGTTTATGCGGGATCAGAGTTATAATGTATTTGCGTCCTAAGATGTCGCTCTTGTCAATGTCAATGAACTCCAGTGGTGGATTACAGAAATTAACGTTTGTCGGTTAAAAATCGAACCATAAGATATGAAGAGTCCGAAAATTTCCCTAACAATCCTCATAACTAGAAACATTTTTTTTTTCGATTAAACAAACTGTCCCAGCTTTAATAATTCGATTAACGCTTTATTGTAGACTGTTCCGATGCGCCATGTGATTTCCGTTTTAATGGAAAACAAAACGTTCAGAATATCTGGAAATAAGTAGCACAGTGAATTATAACTCAGAATTGGATAAATTTACTTTAAAATAGCTGGACAGTTCGCAACTTTCTATTAGCACCTTGTGAATAAAGCCAACAGACGCACAGAATTCCAATTTTATTGTTCTTACGACTCTACATATTTCGGGCAGCCTTTCTGCCTATCATCAGCAGTTCTTAGCCGTGCATCATTGGTACATTTTATGCAGATTTGATGACCGTTTACACCCAGGAGTAGGATGGAACTGCAGTTCCATCCTGCTCCTGGGTGCAAACGGTCATCACATCTGCATAAAATGTACTAATGCCGATGTACGGCCAAGAACTCCTGATGATGGGCAGAAAGGCTGCCCCAAACACGTAGAGTCGTAATACCAATAAAATTGGAATTCAGTGCGTCTGTTGGCTTTATTCACAAGGAATTTGTCACGATGCACGGTCATACGATCTTAAAATTTCTACTAGCAGCTTTAAAGGTCCAAGTGACAAATTGCATGTTAGATTAACCCTTTAAAGACTAACCCCAGACCGCTTTATTTAAAGACCCAGTCCGTACCGCGCTGTAAATACTTTTCATTTCGGTTATAAAAACCAATCAGTTTATGTTGTAAGTGGCACAAGTCGCTGTTTGTTCTCAGATAAATACAAAACACATAAATACAGTGTGGGCAGAGTTGTTGAATTTAAACTGCTGGTGCATCACGTGACCAGTAGGCTTTAAAAGGTTAATTACTTGGAAGTGTATCTGAAATGCTTACGCAATTTTCGCTAAAAAGCCCATGGAAAATTGCGACCGGCATTATTAAGACCGTGGAATTATGATGTCTCAAGATGGTGACTGTCCCACAGACTGGCCGTTGGGAATAGCTGTCAGATTTATGGTAGGGCTAAGAGCTTTATCTCGTATTCACAACTTACAGATCTGCTCTGGGGCCCACCCAGCATATTCAATGGGCACAGGGGGCTGTATCCCCGCGACTAAAGCGTTCGGGTCGTGAGACTGACCACTCACCTCGTCTTCCGTCGAGGTCACCTCCACTACCACATACACCTTTTAAGGCAGCAGAGGGACACCTCTACTATTAAGATTGACTCTTGAATGAGGTCAGCAGTCATACAGTGTCTAGATCTCCGTAATTCTGACCATCACAAACCTAAAATTATGCTAGACTCCAGTCTTATTACTCATGCCCATTTTTGTGCGCTCTTCAGAGAAACAGTTATCCGGGTGTCCTGGAATCAGACTAATATTTTTCTGCATACGTATTACTTGTACGGAATTTAACTTCCAAATTCAGCGGTATTAAATTTTGTACGCCATTCTGGCCACACCATCAGACCCAGAGTATGTCCGCGTTGTGCTTTTGAAGGCTGTGGCAGCTGCCTCGATATTTAGAGTTGAAGTGACTTAGACTTTGAAGATGGGACCAGAAAGTTCCTCCGAAACCCTGCTATCAATATACAGGAATACACGCTGTCACAGGCACCCAGTATACCACAGTCTGGAAACCTAACCACTGTCGAGATGGCCAACTGTACGTAAAACCAAATTTTGCTTGTGGTTGGAGTTCAGGTCACAATAGGGGGTATGGAAACAACATGTCAACAAAAATTCTGGGGCCCAGTACCTATTGAAAACAAATGGAGCTTCATAAAACTAACACGACAGGAGTGTGAGATTATCCAGTCTCGTCTATCATAGTACCGGGATTCAATACAAGCGGCTGGGTGGAGTTAGCTCAGTCAGAGTAGAGACTAGGCTACGACCTGCACGACCGGGAAATCCGGTTTCCATTCAAGGCTGAGAAAGAATTTTCTCTGCTCTCCATGCTATCCAGACGGCTCTGGAACCCACACAACCTCACATGCTATGATGGCCGGGTAATCCTCCTCTGGTGGCAAAACATCCGAGCATTCACTCGGCTGCACTTAACGCCGAGACTAAGATGCTTGGAGCCGTACCTCCATTACCTCATACATCTTGGTGTGACCCTTAGGCATAGGATGTTCAGATTAGGACAGGAAACATTCTACCAAAACTCGGTTTTACTATATGTATTTGTAGTTTTGTGTTGCAGAATCAAATCAGTTTTATCATGGATTTATTTTGCGGTTAGTACTGTAATATCTTATTCACGTGGTCGTATTTACTAGAGACTAATCTCTAACTTACGGCAACCCGCAGACCACCGGATAACGACTGCTGTGTTGCTGCGGTGTGATAACGTCAAGCAACCTACATTTACGTCTATTTGTCGTAGTTACGCGACATTTTAATCTAGTATACCGTTCTCTCTTTCTTTGCTACCATTGTAAATATTTTGTTTTCCTTAATAAGTTCCCAATTATGCTTAGCCTTAAAAATTTAACCACTCCTTTAAAACAATTTTTGTCTATACAGTGATAACGTATACAGTGATCATGTATACAGTGATAATGTATACAGCGATAATGTATGCAGCGATAATGTATAAAGCGATAATGTATACAGCGATAATGTATGCAGCGATAATGTATGCAGCGATAATGTATGCAGCGATAATGTATACAGCGATAATGTATACAGTGATAATGTATACAGGCCTACGTACAGAAGTTCAATGAAAGGTGCAATACACCATCCAACTGCAATCAGAATCCACAATTGCATTTCTTCCCCTACAAACAAGTGTATGTCATCAAGGACATTCCCCCACTTCTATCACTAGCGACACATGCGGTGGTGGATACTACAATAGATTTTCGTACACTACCGTACCAAACAAGAGCCCTTAATGTAAAAAGTAAAATGCAGGTAAGGTTGTGTTCATATTGGTGGGACAGCCAGATGCAAATATACCATTTATTATAAGCACATAACGCTAACCCTCAACATTTGTACAGTCAATTTTCCATATTGGTGACCTTGATCAGTTTCAGTGTTGTGTAGGCCCCATTCGTTTATTCTTGGTGTATGTAGCGGTGCTTTTATTAGCTCAAGATTATGGTGTGCCGAATAACTGCACGATTAATGAATGACGAACTGGAAAGGATTTGGAAGGAAGCAGTTTTACCCTAAATTCATGGTACTACCTCAACATTTGGCAGGAGGCACTGAGGAAATCCATATCTTTTGGATTAGGAAACAGAAGTGTCAACCACTTGACCACCATGTTTTATATGAATGTACACTTACTATGCAGTGCTGTTACAGCTCCAGGAGCATTACACTACCTCCAAATGTCCTCATTTATGGACCACAACCTCTGGACATCTCAACTTATTGTCTTAGGGAACCAACATATTTGCTCCGATTTCTAGTAAGTACAACTGTACAGTTTTACCCACTGAATAGGAGGCTGGGTGGGCCCCACAGACAGGCTTGACGATTTAGATAGAGAAAATCTCGGGCACCTGCCCGGGATTCGAACTCCAACATCCAGCCCACAGTCTAGTCACCAATGAGCATCGCAGAAATGACCAAAAAAAAAAAACCCCAGCAGCTAAAATAAGAACCTGTGTAGTTTCAATTTTGTTATTTCACACCACTTTTAAACATTTCAGTGTTGATAATGATTTTGTGAAGGAACAGCATGTAAGGGTTTTCACGATTATTAGCTATATTTCCCACATAACAGCAGTTAAATGAGGCTTCACACAGTCTAGCTTTTAGTTGTATCGGTATTCTATGACTTATGAACAGAATACATTCTGAATACCTGGTCATACATAATCTGTGAATATGAAATGAAGTGTGATATACATCATCCAGCAGGTTGAGAGAGATTCAAATAAAGTGTTTCTGTGCACAGTACTAAGAACAGAGTTTCTTCAAAAAAATATAAAAAGGCTGTCAGACAGTTGTTTAATACATTGCAGCAAAAATTGTACAGTAGTCCGAATTGAAATTTTTTTAAGGATATTATGGTCATAATCTTGGTTGGTAATTACGTGAGATGGTCATATGGCACAGAGTGATTTTACAATGTTCTGCCATTAATACATCAAACAACAAATGCACCTAGTAAAAACTAAATTATAACAAATATTAATCTCCTACATGTTTTGGCACCTGGGTGCCATCCTCAGGGAGATTAATATTTTTCATAAATTGTATTTTACTAAGTACAATTGTTGGTTGATGTAGTAACTGTAAGAATATGCATGGTATGAATAACAGAAAATATGGTCTGCTGTGTTACAAAAAACAAAGGGTAAATAAACTGGACTGTGTTCCTGGCTCAGCCCTCTTCTATAACAAGAAAAAGTTCACTATGGTGTGTGGTACATGCACGAGTCCCACTTTCAGCCTTTGGGCCAAAGGACTGGCTTTCATGCAATTTAGTATAAATGTTATGCTTTTGGGGGAAAACCCAACCCACAAATTATCCCTACAATTTGTAACTACAATATAGCATATAAACAAACTCATAATGTGGAAGACCCAATAAAACCTCTTAGTATGGGGTCATGGAACAATATTATGGCAACAACCTTCCAAATATACGCAACATTTCTGCAACATTTAACACACGATGCTTCTGGAGAATGCAAACAACATAGTGGCTCCCTGAGATTTATAGTTTGCCTCTCGCATGATGGTAATAACTAATGAATCATTGCCAGTGAGTGACAGAAATGGATCATAAACACTACAAATTTTCTATGAAGTACAATTACATACATATTGGTGGTGCAAAACTTTGAAATTATGTCCAAAAATTTAATGTGGACAAAACATGTTAAGTCCTGAAAATAATGATTATGATAATCTGTAATGTATTTACAGCTGCAAGCAACAGGTAAAATCTGGCTCAATGGAATTACTGATATGACTGTCACTGCACACGTTCAACATCCTAATTCTTGAACCAAATTGCATTCCATTGCTGGATAACAAATTTACATTAAATGAATATAATTAATGGCACAATGTTTAGAAATAGAAATGTGTGCAGTAGGAAAGTAGGGTTTATAAGTTCTGTCCACAACTCCTGTTTCTATATTTACATCTACACAAGCAGGGAGATACAGGCTGCAACTGAGTACAATAAATCAAGAATTTACTTTATAATAATACACAAATTTATTTTCTGTAGAATCAAGAAAATGATAAAGAACAAAACAATTATGCAATATGAATAGTTACAAGTAATATGTACAATAAGTTTTCTCATACAGCCATTAAACTGGGACAGATTACTGCCAGGACAGGTCTGTGCCACAGACGGGGCACTGCCCACAACCATGGCCATTATATGCTTCAGTCCAGCCCAGCTAATTGCAGGGATAAAGACATGAGAACCAATCAAATCACAGAAAGCATCCACAAACAGTTACAACTGGTAGGAAAGCCAGTATCAACTTAAAAAAGCAGCAAGATGTTTTGAAAATGGCCGTAACTTGCGGCCCACCGGGAAAATCTACATGAGATAGCTAATAAAAACCACCATAAATGTGTATCATTATTTAATCTAACAGGATGAGGTGAAAAGATTTCACAATACTGGTATCAATTCATATTGCTGCTACACAGAAAATTGCTTGAAAAAATTAACCTACACAAAAACTGTATTTTGTTTTCCAGTTGTATCACATTTTAAAGATACCTTCGGACCAAACTGGTAGTGCTTCCAGTAACATATATTCCTATGTATTTTTTTATTTTATTATTTTTTGGTTTGTGAAGAATCTTCCAAGCACTTTTTTTTGACACAGAAAGGTAGTTAGGTAAGTTTTTTATTTTGTTTTTGTATTTTTTTTTTGCGGCTAAGAGAAGCAGACATTGAAGAGCTGACAATCTACAGCCTCTTTCTGCCGTCTGAGTGTTCACGTGGCTCTTATTATCTGTCACCGTTGTGAGGGGACTGCATCCAGGGCACACGCAGCAGTGGGTACTGCAATATTCTTACAGATATTCACTACTCCTTGCTATTGTACACATGAATAGAATCTATGCTACAACATAACCTTTCACCAATACATGAGTGGGTTTAACGACATACATCTCCGGTTCATGTTACTATATCTCACAATGCATGGCAGAACCCACTATTGCACATAGTGTCTCATTTACAAGCCTAGTTTCCAGCTTGCTCTATGACCTATTCACAATACAAGACTCATCTTTGTGAAATATTTAAACCATAAGGCATGTAGTAAGACAATACGATGGAGGAGATTTCAAAAGAGAGGTAGCCAGTCGACGCCAAGCTGGAGACTAAAGGCAAGTCCCACTCCTTCAACATCCAAACTTAATGTACATTACTTTGCCTTGTCTGGTTCTTTCACACATGATCATGCACTCACTCACTCATGCACACCATTTCACCACTGCTACACTTGAGAGGCTCAGTTCTACCACTGGAACAGAGTGTTTCAGCACTTAGCACGCCTGGTGGGCAGGCGTTCATCAGGTGCTCAATATTGGTTCGTCTCGCAATTTATTAGTATAATAAAATAAGAGCTCAAACACCTGGCAGCTATCTGCTGAAACTCAAGTCCACGGGAAAAAATTAAACATAAAAAGTTCCCATCGGGGACTTATACAGAATTTGTACTCTTTGAATGCCTTATGATGTTCCTTCATTAATAATCTTTCTCCTTGTTGTTTTCCATGCACTGCGGGAGAATGGAGGGACACACCACATTTTGGTTGGAGAGATCTGGGCCCGCAGACATGCTGCATAAGACATGTTGCATCACGTTCACTTTGCACTCGCAGCCGGCAATGTCTCTCAGCATACCGGTTCACATTCTTCTACAGTAGTTGACAGAATTTAAAACTCTTATTATTTATTACAAGTACCACCTTTGTCTAATAATATTTTTTTAGAAAAATTATTATTTTACCTTTTTTATATTTCATTCTACCGAAACTCTTCATGGTACATTTTTTTCTTTGATAGCTTTTTGTGGCATAGGAGTTACGGAGAATTGATTTTTGATGTGCTTTCTCCAAGCACTGCTTGCAGAAGAAACTCAAATCAGCTCCTGAAGAGTTGTAAGCTAATGTAACCCAAGGTCACAGCATAGTCTCTCTCTCTTTTTTTAAAATTATTTTATACACTCTTTAAAAGTATCTGCACAGACGAGAAGACCGACTGTCCAGAGATCTGCCTGCTGGAATATCTGACTGCTAAACAAATTAACAAGTCAGGAAATGTACGCATAACGTAAAATCCTAGCATGTCTGGTCATCCAGTACCTCTAGATTTTCAGTTCATCAGGCGGAGATAATAAAACATAAAATCTATTTTGTTTACTTAGTCTGAGAACTGTATGACCAACAAAATCGCATATTGGAAATAAAACGTGTTTTGCTTAAATTTTGTTAAAAAAAATCTTCACCCCAGTTAACGTTCAGCATATTATGCTGAAGATACATGCAGGTCTTTGTGTAATGACTGATTTTAAACAAAATGAACATGTGTTGATGCATGTTATTAAAACTACTGACTACTGAATTCCTTTAAAATGCATTCAGCAATTCTAGAGTTACAACCTGCAGTCAGACAGATGGACGGACAGACGGACGGACAGAAAGACAGACAGACAGACAATGCTAAGTAAACAGAAGCATTTCTGCAACTTGTCATTGCAAATAAGCCAAAAATCAGTTATCATTTCATGACTCTCTAACAATCCATAAAACATATTTTAAAATCACTATCCACTGTAATCTCAAAATAAAAAACAGCAAAATAATTGTTCCTGAACAATGGTTTAGAGTCGTGACCTGCAAATACTATGTTTTATAATCTTTCCTTTTTAAAACAAAAATATGTACAATTTACATTAAATAATTTACACATGCAGTGAACTGCGATGCGCTAAGACTCCCCAGGCTCTTATTTATAATACAGAGGATTCTTTGCTGATGACTAGAGATGGGCTCCACAATGTTACTGGCTCTAGTAGTTATGACGGTGGCACTGCTTGGGCCGGGCAGATCTCCGACAGGCAGCGTCTTGTCCCTCTACTGCTCCCGACATCAAACGTGCCTCTCAACCTGTTAACCCACCAAGATGGACTATCATACATCTATACATGACAAAAATCTTTAATATAAGACCAACAGACTGATCAGTTGAGTAAATCCCTGATCATTTCCTTCCCTCAATCAGTTCTTGTGCATAAATTTACACCTTTCATTTTCAAATCTCTCAGCATAACTGAATGTCTGTATATGTACCACCTAAACTGAAACTACCATGAACCAACCTTCTGAGAATGCAGCTTCTGACATACTTACTAACCAAATGACAGCCACAGTTAAAGAGGAACTTACTTTCTGTTCAGGTGATCGTGTATTATGATAATTTTTGTGAAAATAACCAACTAGACGCATCAATATCCAAAATGTATTTTTGTCATAAAACCCTACATGTTTTGGGCATCTTCTGTGCCCATCATCAGGGGTTATCCACTGTACATTCGGTACTGGTATGTTTCATGCTGGTTTCTGATGACTCTGCTAGGAAGCAGCCACATAACCTGCATGAAGCGTACCAATTGCCATGTGTACAGTGGATAACCCCTGATGATGGCCACAGAAGATGCCCAAAACATGTAGGGTTTTATGACAAAAATAAATTTTGTATACTGATGCATCTAGTTGTTTATTTTCACAAAACTAAAGTGGAACTTCTGTAGACTAAACTTTATACATAAAATAAAATATTAAACTGGAAGTCATCATTTTATCTGGAAGAAATCTACAGTGTATGTCTCTCTCTCCTACGGTAATGCCAACTTTGCCTTCATATTGTTCTCACCATGGCAACAAATGGGGGTCTCTGAAATGAGTCATGATGATGTAACCATATCGTCCACTATAGGAAGAATTCCACTACCAAAACTTAGGTTACATGAAATTTCTAATCATGATTTGTTGTATGATGTGTTACCGCTACAGCAGTTTTGGGAATTATATTTGCCAAGATTTGCACACAAGCTGCAAGAATCCTTGTCACAACACACAGGAACCCCATCTCCATTGGAACTTCTTTTCTCTAACAATTTCTGCTACAAATACACCCACAACATTAGCAAACAAAAGAATATTTAATAATCCACACACACAAACTGCTCAGTATTCACATGTAGCAGCTGTAACACACTAGATTTGGCTGCCATTTGCAGTACTATTCGTGGCTTACTTCTGTTTTAAATAACTTCCATCTTTCAAGAATCATATGCAAGCCACTCCAGATTCAAGGACAGTGTCTTACAGAGTCTTACAGAGACTTACAGCACATTGGAATCCCAGCAGACTGCCCAGACCAGCTCTGGGGCCCACCAAGCCCCCTTTCAACTGGAAGTGCAGGCTCTTTCCACTTTAGGTAAAGTGGTCTAGGCCTGAGGCTGACTATTCCACTCCAGGGGTCCAAAAATTCTCCAAAAATCTAACAGAAAACTCAATATCCTAGGTGTCAGAAGGGTGGTGATATGAAGCAAGTTCTATACTGAGGGCCCACAAATATTAGGTGCCATCACAGAAAATTTAGTCATCCAGGCAACCTGGCATCTGGGATTTGTGCAGTCCTGACTCACCCCCATCTAATTCTGAGGCTGAGTACGTGCAACTCTACTTCTGCTCCCCCTACTTGCCTTTACAGCATTTATGTAGGCAACTTTACTCGTTCTTTAGAGCACAGTGGAACCCTCTGCCATCTGTGGTACTTTTGTGTATCTCAATCATGTACTAGGGGATAAAAGCATTTTCAAAGTCAATACAAATGCTCTTCCAGTCTAACAACTGTGGTGGTGGTTGCTGTGCAGCAGTTCACATGAGGGTGTTCTCACAGCAGTAAGTGTTCAGGGATGTCCATCATGCAGTCTGGTTGATACGTACTACTGTAGTTGTGGAACTTGCTGCCACCCTGATTGGGGAGAGAGCAGGCTCCTCTAAACGTTGCAACATATTCTAGAAGAAAGTCATCTCTGCAGCAGTATCAGAATACTGGGACCTTCCACCACCCTCATACAATTGAAGGGACAAAAGAGTACTCCTAGATCTACACACAAGCTGCCCTATTCTCACAGGCAGCAACTTCCTGTTGCACAGAAGGTAAACCTGCTACTTAGAAACTAAGAACAATCAGTTCCTGTTGTCTATTCAATGCTTTGAGCAACAACAAGCCTAAAAAAAAAGACATTTCCATGATGACTCACCTAGATAATCTCCATCTCAGACAGGGTGAGGCGGCTGGTGCTCATGGCCACTCCACTGTCACTTGAGGTTGACTGGACACTGCTGTGGTCATCAGTGTCAGATTGGTTGCTGGTGTAACCAATCACATCAACTTCATCTGCAAACAAAATCGGCCTTGCAACAAATCTGGATTGTGAATGACTCCAGCATTACCACTGTGCTCCCAATATTGGTACAAACACAGACAACAGTGTGTTATCGAAAGGTAAATCACAGTAACCGAGAGGCATTTCGCTCACATTAGGTTTCATAAGGATACAACTGGATGATGGTGGGCATTTGCACAGACAACCCTCAATGTAGGCCACAGCCATGTCCTGTGAAACCAAATAAATCTAAACTGCCTACAAGCATCAATTTCTCTCTTCTCCGTCACTCTCAAGCATTAAGAAACAAGCCTTCTCTCTGTTTCACAGTTATAGTGGCAACAAAGAAACAATACACATTAACACTCACCTACTGCAAGTTGCAGGGTTTGATGAAAGGATGGGTGGGTGAAAGGATGGAAATAATCACAGGGTTTTAAAGTAGGAAATTTTTGAGGAGAGTCACCAGGTCAGGATCATCGTATTCCACAGATGTGGCACAAGCTGGAAAATGCGGTGTTAGAGAAGGGAATTTAATTGGTCAGAAAATAACAATATTGCATTTTTAATTTATGGCAGGCGAAGTTAACGGTAATACTGCTAGGACTTTCCAAACTCACATATAATCGGGACTGCCCGTACCCAATTTTTCCCCACAAAGTGCTCCATTTGGGAAGTCATGATCTGGTCCAATGTCAGAGTCTGACAAATTAACCCTTGTACAACACTGGGGTGGTTTTTAACCCCACTTTGGTAAACATAAAGCAGCCTGAACCATGTCATGAGGCACTTGGGAATGGAGATCAGCTCCACACATTCTTAACCTCAGCATCAGACGGAGGCGATCTGCTTCACGCCCCGGCCACGTTACCCTCGTGGGAAGATTCCCCCGTACACACTAAAAAGAAAGCTGGGTGGACCCCACAGCCGGGCTTGACAATTTCGAGAAGAGAAAATATTTTGGCCCTGCTGGGTAGTGCACCATGGTTCCCCGGTCGTCCGGCCCGCAGCCTGAGCTATTGACTTATGAAAAGAAATGGTAATTCCAAGATAAGCTTGCGTACACCGGTGGAAGCTTTGCCTACCACCATTTGAAAAGCACTGTCCTAAAGCAGTCCACTACAGCGCCCCTCATATTACTGCGTTACTTCTCATGACGTTATGTAACGGATGCAGTTACATAAAACATAACTGCATGTGAAAGGTTCCTACACAAGACAGGCGCGTGGTGTTGGAACTCCGCCGTCCCACACGTTCGAGTATTCTGGGACTGCAGGCAGCAGAAACAAATAACTCACCCATCCGTCCTTACTGTACAAGTACAGTGCGAAAGCGAGGGAGGATTTTCATGCTGGCTGCGTGACGAGTAAAATGCTAATGCCAGTGTGGCGATTTCGGTCTCCGATACAAGGTCAAAATGTAAAATCATCCCCATATTTTTTTTTATTGTTTCACCGTGCATTTCAAATCATTGAATGTTACACACCAACTAATGCACTTTCAATACAATAATATAATAGTCTAAAATGTTAACTTTAAAACACTTAAGAACACTCCGACATGTTTCGATCTTAATAGATCATCATCAGGGAGTTCGTCGGTGCCTCGTTAAAGTCACTGAATTTAAAAAAAAAAATCACTGAATT
>Ga0209629_10001736_pt1 | contig 14141 bp, 8 predicted proteins | sample TergutCu122P5_FD_187286 | JGI IMG/M metagenome (GOLD analysis project Ga0209629, IMG submission 187286) | Cubitermes ugandensis P5 segment gut microbial communities from Kakamega Forest, Kenya - Cu122 P5 (SPAdes) (version 2) | ecosystem: Host-associated > Arthropoda: Insects > Digestive system >... | reverse complement strand
CTATTTTGAAATTACTCATTCACAGCCTGCTGTCGTGTCAATTACCAATCGACGACATGACGTCATTGCAGCAATTAACTATTGACACGACCTTGAATTGCGCCAAAGGTAGCGCTTTTTGCAAAATCCGACAACAAATTTTGCAATCATTTTCTAATATTCCCTTGAAAACTTATTCTCAAGCAGTTTCTCTTTAAATACGGAATTGAACGTATAGGCGAAGGTCAACAAAATGGCGCGTGTATCGGCCTTTGAAATACGTTTGTTGACAAAACTCGGCGTGCTTAATTCATTTCCGCTTTGCAGTATGTTAAAAATGTCTGTTGCTACAAGTCCCAAATGTGTATTCTTCCCCAACTGTTGCTGAAAACCGAAATCAATATAATAAGTCTGTATGCTTTTGCCCTGCGGGGTAACCACCGGTGAATTATAGCTGCCTGTCAGTTGGAACCGGCTTTTGTTCCACTTGAAATTCTGAACGAGTTTACCGAACCAGCAAAAAGCGTCGTTTGTCTCGGTGCGTTCTACTCCTGCGCCGTTGAACTGTAACCCGAACATCGACAGGCTAATCGTAGCATCGTAAAACGGAACGGGATGGATGAAAAAGATATTATCCAATCCATACGTGGAGGCGCTTCCATAGTTTTTCGGCATTAAGAGGATAACGCCGCCGGGTTTGAGTTCGTAATACGTACTGATTACATCTATTGAATAACGGTAAAAAGCTACCGTCGTCAGGGAGTAGTTTTTCCCGCTTTTGTTGTATCCCAATTCAAACGAATGGATGATTTCCGGCTTCAGGTAAGGGTTACCGCTATGCTGATTCAGCGAATCGGTGATGTCGATAAACGGTCCGAGTTGACCCATACTCGGATAGTTGATTCTTTTACCGTAACTCAATTTCCAAAACTCGTCCGGATGAGTATAATAAGACAGGTTTGCCGAAGGGAAGAAGTGGATATAACTGTTTTTAAACGAGGTTTCCGCTACTTGTGTTTCACCGTTGTTGATGACCTGTTCGGCCCTGATTCCACCTGCATACCGCCATCGGGGATTCTCTTTATCGCCGATATATCCGCTATATTGCAGGTAGGCGGCATGAATCTGTTCATTGAATTTGTAAATATTACTGACCCGTGTATCAACAATATAATCATTGCCAACCTTGTCGGATGTTTCGTAGTCGGCATCCAAGCGCCTGATAACGCCTTTATATCCTGTTTCCACGATACTTGTTGGAGTCAAAGGAAAAGCATAATTCAACATGGCGTTGGTGACGTTTGAATTTTCATAATTATGTGTTCGACCATAGTAAGGATCGCCGATGAACTGGTAATTTTCGTCGAGTGCATGAGAGATCAGATCCGTATTTTGGCGCATCCGTTCGATGGATGTCGTGAGCGCCACCGACAGGTTTTTTTGTTCATCGTCATATTTCCGTTCGTAATTCAAGGCAAATTCGGCAGTTCGGGTACGCTCTTTTTCGATATCGGAATGGCGATTCCACCGGTTGTTTAAACTGCCATCCTGTCTGTACAGGGTGCTGTTCAGCGATTCGTTATTGTTTTGCCCTGAAAGGTTGCCGATGGCTTCAAAGTTGAACAGGTTTTTGTTATTGGGCGAGAAGTCGACATTGAGTTTCAGATTTTGTAATTGTTCCAAACGTTTATCGTTCCGGTTTTGATTGAGCTGGTATTCTTCAAAATTATCGAAATTGGTTCGTGCGGCCTCAAATTTTCTTGTTCGTCCGGCAAAACGATTGTCATATTCAATGCCAAAATTCCATTTTTCCGTTTTGTGATTGAGCAGAATCATCGTGTTTTCACGTCCTTTGGCTCCGAAGCCTGCACCGACGGCAAAAGCCCCGTTCGTGCCGTTTTGGCGGTTCGATTTCAGCCGGATGTTGATGATGCCGCTTTCTGCGGAAGCATCGTATTTGGCGGAAGGATTGTTGATGATTTCGATACTTTCGATACTTGACGCCGCAATATTGTCGGTATTTGACATGGCAGAATGACGTCCGTTAATCAGGATCAGCGGACTTTTGCCCCGCAGGGTGATCGCTCCCTCCGAGTCAACATTGACAGTTGGCGTATTACGAAGCAGATCGGTGGCCGTCCCTCCGATTTGTGTGATGTCAGATGCTGCATTCAGGATAAAACCTTCGGTTGTCTTTTGGATCAACTTTCGCTGGGCGCTTACCGTCACTTCGCCCAACAACTTGGCGTCCTCTTTCATTACGATCGACCCCACATCTATCAAAGGAGTTGCTCTACTGAGAACGACAGGCATGGAAATGGTTTGAAAACCAATCATGCGTATGGTCAGACGGTATTCGCCTAATGAGATTTTATCTAATGAAAATGAGCCTTCTGCGCCGGTGGAAGTAAATTGCAGAATGGTAGCGGTGTCCCTGGCGGCAGAGAGCAGTACATCTGCAAATTCGAGGGGAGTTACGCCGTCAAAGATTTTCCCTTTCACTGCGCCTGATTCCTGCGCGTAAACAGTGATAGCAATACTTGCCAAAAGGGTAAAAAGTATTTTTTTCATCCTGGAAATTTTTAGGATATAAAATGATAATATAGCATGTTTTGACTGTATAAACGTAAAAAGGTTTAAATACCTTTGTTAAATAGTCTTCGACGAAACACCTGTTTTGATGGTCTATGGTGCGTTATAAATTGTAAAAATCATTTCAAATAGAGAAAAAACAGTTGAAAAATAAGTGTTAAACTGTATTGTCAAAAATTATTTAATATACTATATATAAATATATTAAACTTCTTAATGTCTTATTTATTTTTCGCTGAAATATATATTAAAAGCACATTTTCAGCAGATAATTTGTAAATTATTTGCTATATTAGATATTTTTTGTACCTTTGCAGCGAAAAATAATTTGACGTATGAAAGAGTTAATTGGCAGAAATGCAGAGATAAACAGACTTACAGAATCTGTAAATTCAGGCAAAGCCGAACTTGTTGCGATTTTTGGCAGGCGCAGGGTGGGAAAGACGTTTTTGATTAAGCGGTTTTTTAATGAAAAGTTTACATTTTATCTTTCGGGTGCAGAAAATGCAAGTAAGAAACAACAGCTTTTCAACTTTACCACTGCGCTCAATTACTATTCCGGAAAAGAAAATCCGATCGTGCAAAATTGGCAAAGCGCTTTTGTACAGTTAGAAAAATACTTGCGGAGTGTGAGAACAAAAAAACGAAAAATAATCTTTTTTGATGAGTTGCCGTGGTTAGACAATGCCAAATCTGGCTTTTTGTCGGCTTTCGAATATTTTTGGAACAGCTTTGCTTCTTCGCAAAAAGAGATTTTCCTTGTCATTTGCGGCTCTGCTACTTCGTGGATGATGAATAAAATCATTAAAAGTCGTGGCGGTTTGCACAATCGCGTAACGCGCCAGATTCTGTTAAAACCTTTTACGCTGCATGAAACAGAGCAGTTTTTAAAATCGAAGAAAATGGCGCTGTCGCGGTTTCAAATTGCCGAATGTTATATGATTCTGGGAGGAATACCTTATTACCTTGAACAGTTGGAAAAATCGTTGAGTCTGTCTCAAAATATTGATAAACTGTTTTTTAATAAAAACGCAACGTTGCAGGATGAATATTCAAAACTCTACGCTTCGCTTTTCAAATCACCCTTCAACTACATAAAAATCATTGAGACGCTGGCCAAAAAACGCAAAGGTTTGACGCGAGATGAAATCGTCGCATTTTCAACTATTTCCAACGGTGGCGGCTTGACAACAATGCTCGAAGAGTTGGAACTTTGCGGATTTATTTCGATAAACAATAATTTCACAACTAAGAAAAATCTTCAACTGTATCAGCTAACAGATTTTTATTCACTGTTTTATCTTTATTTTGTAAAAGACCGAAGAGGAACCGGTGGCGACTATTGGAGCAGTTTGATGGATACCGGCAACCATCAGGCGTGGGCTGGTTATTCGTTTGAATTGTTGTGCCAAACACATATTTCACAGATTAAGAGAGCATTGAGCATTGGTGGCGTGGTTTCATATACTTCCGGCTGGCGCAGCAAAGATGCCGAAAACGGCGCTCAAATTGATTTACTCATTGACAGAAACGACAATGTTATCAATCTTTGCGAAATAAAATATGCAACGAAAGCATTTGTGATTACCAAAAGTTATGACGAAAATTTACGCAACCAACGTGGTGTTTTTATCGAGGAAACCAAAACTAAAAAATCCGTACACATCACAATGATAACTACTTATGGAGTGAAACACAACGAATACTGGAATAATATACAAAGCGAACTGTTATTGGACGATTTGTTTTATGCTGAATAATATCCCGCCGAAAACCTCCGGCAACGCATCTGATAAGTCCAATATTGGAGGTAATATTATCCATTTATCACATAGCCTAAAAATTGTGGAGCATTAAACATCTTCGGTCAATATATTTGTTTTTTGTCAATTTTGAATCATTTTACCGTTCCATGTTGAAATATCAATTTATAATTCTTATCTTTGCTCGATAATTATTAGACCGAATATGAACCCCATCTACCATTATGCAGATTTAATTTACAGGCAGGCTGAAAAATATCAGTCCCGACCGGCGATCCAGTACAGAGACGATACAACCGGCAAATGGCTCAAAATTTCATGGAATGAATTTGCTGAGAAAGTGCGTCTTACGTCTCAGGCATTGATTGAATTTGGCCTCAAACCGCAAGACAAAATTGGCACTTATTCGCAGAATATGCCGGAGTGTTTCTATTGTGACTTTGGCGGTTACGGCGCCAGGGCGATCTCTGTGCCCATGTATGCAACAAATTCGCCGGCGCAAATCGAATTTATCATTCGCGATGCGGAGATTCACCTGCTGTTCGTAGGCGAGCAATTGCAATACAACAATGCCTTCAAGGTGCAACAGGAAATCGGCGGAATACTAAAGAAAATTGTGATTTTTGACCCGTCCGTTATCCGCAATCCGGCTGACAAAACGTCTGTCTACTTTGATGAATTTCTCCGGCTGGGTGATAGCGCGTACAATGAGACTGAAGTGAAAATCCGTCGCAATCAGGCTTCTCCCGATGATATTGCCAACATCCTTTACACTTCCGGCACGACAGGGGGATCAAAAGGCGTTGTGTTGAGACATTCCTGCTATTTGGAAGCGATGCGAACGCATGATATCCGCATGCCGACACTCAGCGATCAAGATACTACGATGTGTTTCTTGCCATTCACGCATGTGTTTGAAAAAGCGTGGACCTATTTATGTTTTCACAGGGGAGTGATGAGCGCAGTGAACAGAGATCCAAAGATGATTCAGCAGACAATCAAGGAAGTACGGCCAACGATGATGTGCAATGTGCCGCGTTTTTGGGAGAAAGTGTATGCAGGGGTACTGGAAAAAATCAATTCCTCCACCGGCATGATGAAAAAACTATTCCAACATGCAATACTTGTCGGCCATACATATAATATTGATTATAAACGGAAAGGAATTAAACCGCCGGCAAAACTCGCAGCACAGTTTCATTTTTACGATCAAACGGTCTTCAGCCTGTTGAAACGGAAAGTGGGGATTGAGCGTGGCAGATTTTTCCCTATCGCCGGTGCACCGTTAGCCGACCATATCACCGAATTTCTGCTGTCGGTCAATATCCCGATGAAGTACGGCTACGGCCTGTCGGAAACGACGGCAACCGTCTGCTTTTTCCCTGATGTGAACTACGAAATAGGCTCCATCGGAAAAATCATGCCCGACCTGGAGGTGAAGATTGCGCCTGATAATCAAGAGATTCTGGTAAAAGGGAAAACGGTCACAACGGAATATTACAATAATCCTGAAGAAACGGCGAAAGCATTTACGGAAGATGGTTTTTTCCGCACCGGCGATGCCGGCCGGCTTGAAGGCGATACGCTGTATTTCCTGGAACGAATCAAGGATCTGTACAAAACATCCAATGGCAAATACATTGCTCCACAAGCCATTGAACTCAGCCTGAGTGGGGGAAAATACATCGAACAGTGTGCTGTGATTGGCGACAGACAGAAGTTTGTCAGCGCCTTGATTGTACCGTCTATCCCGGCGCTCGAAGAATACGCAATCCTCAATGGCATCTCCTATCTCAATATAGAAGAATTGATTACGAAAGACGAAATTATCAAATTCTATCAATCAATCATTGAAGAATGTCAGAAGGAATTCGCTTCCTTCGAAAAAATCAAACGTTTTACGCTACTCCTTCAGCCGTTTACGATGGAGGCAGGCGAATTAACTGACACGCTGAAATTGCGCCGAAATGTCATAGCACGAAACTATGCGTCGCAAATTGAAGCGATGTATGTGTAAGTCGGTAGCTATCGTATAAAATTCATCGCTACCTTAGGTTCCTGTTCGGGCATGGGGATTTGCTGTTTAGCCAGGTCGATGGCTTTCATCAGCCACGCCATATTCTTCCCCAAGATGCGCATGATCTGTACACCTTCCTGATCTTGTTGCGCTTCGCCTTCGGTACGCCCATGAATGACTCCCCAATAGTTGGAGGCAGGGATAAACATCTCGGCATATTGCAGGTACTTGTTCAACTGTTCAAGCGTAGGGATTCCGCCCGACCTGCGCACGGCTGCAACGGCAGCGCCTACCTTGTGACGGAAAAAGTTGCCATTGGCGCTCGATACATAAAACAATCTGTCTAAAAAGGCTTTCATCGTTCCATTCATGCCACTCCAGTAGACAGGCGAACCAATGAGAAAACCATCCGCCTGAATGATTTTGGGGATAACTTCATTGACAATATCGTCTGTCGTAATGCAGCGTTTATTTTTCGTAACACTGCATTTCCCGCAGGCGATGCAACCGCGTAACTGTAAGTGACCGATATGAATAAGTTCGACTTCTATCCCTGCATCTTCCAATTCACGTATCACCGTCTGCATGGCAAAAGCCGTATTCCCTTTCTTCCTGGGACTTCCATTAATGGCAATGACTTTCATGATGATATTATTTTGTAACTTTCATTTGATTTGCGCGAAAACGCGAAGGCAGGATTTTTCCCCTGCCTTCGTGCCTTTGCGCTTTTAACAATACATTATATTATATAAAGTCTAAAAAATAATAACAAATATATTTATTTTAATTGCCTGTTTACAAGCAAAATATATTTCTATAAACTATAGACTATTAACTATAAACTACATTATATTCCGAGTCGTTGTTTGAGTTTGTTCAATTCGACTGTCAATGCTGCCGGAATATGATTTCCGAAACGCGCATAATGCTCTTCAATCAGCGCTACTTCAGCTTTCCAGTCATCGTTGTTTACGTTGAGCGCCTCTGCCAGCTTGCTTTCGTTCACGCCGGCCAGCCCTTCGATGTTGATAGCTTTCGGGGCCGGTACCTTGCCGATGGCTGTCTCGACCGTTTCGCCTTTTCCGTTGCAACGGTCGAAGATGTATGCCAGCACACGGCTATTTTCGCCATAGCCCGGCCACAGGAACTTGCCGTTCTCATCTTTGCGAAACCAGTTGACATAGAATATCTTGGGTAGCTTTGCTCCCGGATGTTGACCAATTTGAATCCAGTGTCCGAAATAATCGCCCATATTGTATCCGCAGAACGGAAGCATGGCAAACGGATCGCGCCGAACACCTGCCTTCAAGCCGATGGCAGCAGCAGTGACCTCCGAACCAACGATAGACCCCATGAAAACGCCATGATTCCAGTGCATGGATTCATGTACGAGTGGTACGGTATTCGGTCTCCGACCGCCGAAGAGGAATGCCGAGACAGGCACGCCTGCCGGATTTTCCCAATCCTTGTCAATGACAGGGCATTGGCTGGCCGGCGCTGTGAAACGTGCGTTCGGATGGGCGCAAGGCTCGCCGGAAGCAGGGTCATGCACTTTGTTTTTCCAGTTAATCGTTCCGGCAGGACAGTCGTAACCGATGCCTTCCCACCAAACATCGCCATCAGGCGTTAAGCCCACGTTTGTAAAGATTGTGTTAGCCCTGCAACTGTACATTGCATTGGGGTTGGTTTCCAATGAAGTGAAAGGAGCTACGCCAAAGAAGCCGGCTTCAGGATTGATGGCATATAACTGTCCGTCGGCGCCAAATTTCATCCATGCGATATCGTCGCCAACACATTCCACTTTCCAGCCCGGAATCGTTGGAATCAGCATGGCGAGATTTGTCTTGCCACAAGCGCTTGGGAAGGCGGCCGCAATATATTTCTTTTCTCCCGATGGATGGGTGATGCCGAGAATCAGCATGTGTTCAGCCATCCAGCCCTCACGTTTCGCCATATTTGAAGCAATACGCAAGGCCAGGCATTTCTTGCCCAGCAATGCGTTTCCTCCATAACCGGATCCATACGACCAGATCTCGTTGGTGGCAGGGAAATGGGTGATATATTTCTTTTCAATGGGAGCGCAGGGCCATTTGACGTCTTGCTGACCGGGAGCCAGCGGAGCGCCTATCGAATGGACACATGGAATAAATTCGCCTTCGTCACCCAGCACATCCAATACTTTTTGACCCATACGTGTCATAATGCGCATATTGACAACAACATAGGGAGAATCTGTCAACTCGACGCCTATGTGAGCAATGTTTGAGCCAAGCGGCCCCATGCTAAAAGGAATCACATACATGGTGCGACCTTGCATACATCCTTTGTAGAGTTCGCGCATGATTTTCCTCATTTCGGCAGGGTCTGCCCAATTGTTGGTGGGGCCTGCTTCTTCCTGTGATTCCGTACAAATGAACGTACGGTCTTCTACGCGTGCCACATCGCTGGGGTCGGACTGAAAATAATAAGAATTGGGACGTTTGGCCTCATTCAACTTGATTCCCATTCCTGATGCTACCATTTCGTCTAAAAGACGCTGGTTCTCGGCGTCTGATCCGTCGCACCAATACACTTTTTCCGGTGAGCACCAATCTGCCCACTCCTGCACCCACTGTTTTAATTTCCGATTGTGTGTCATTTGTTTTTTCTTTAAATTGTAAATGTATAAATATCCTGTTTTGTCGGTATCCCGACCGTTATTTCTATTATTTTGGACGGCAAAAATACATAGAATTTTTCGATTCGCATACAGCCGGCGTCAAAAAAAAATCAATCAAAAATGAATGGTTAAAAAGAAGCAAAATCAACGGCTAACAAACACAATGATTAATTTTTCTTATCAAATACAAACGTATATTAAAAAATATAATTACCTTTGCCGAAAATCTCGATTTTAGACGTATAATGTTAAAAAACACTATATATATTAGCTGTATTATGGGTTTGCTTTTTTCGTGTATGGAGCAAAACTCATACCGTATCAAAGTGAATTTAGCCAATTTGCAACCGCAGGAAGTTTATATTGTTTTAGAATCCGAAAAGATGAAGACAGTAGATTCGCAGGTGTATAGCGGAAAAGGCGAGTTGGTCGTGTCGACGGAGGAAGTTGACAGCCGAACGCTGACATTGTATTATGACAATTTTTCAAAGTGGGTGACAGTATACCTCGAAGAACCGCGGCGAATGACCGTATCGGGCGATGCACTTACACCTCAGTCAGTTCAAATTAAAGGAGGAGAAATCAACGAGTCACTTTCCTCCTTTAGAAGAGAAACAGCTTCATTATTAAATGAATATGCGATATTGTCAGACAGTATTCCGGCCAGACAGGTAGCTTTGCAACTTGATAACAGGATGTCCCGACTGGCAAATATCAGGAATGAGCTTCGATTACAGGCGGAAGCGTTTATCCTGAAAAATCCCGGCGACAAGGCGTCAGCCATTTTGATCAAAGAATATTTTGTCGGCCCTGATAATCAGGCACAGATAGATAGTTTGCTGGCTGTTTTAAACCCCGAACTGGATGATTTTTATGTGGTGCAGGAGTTGAAAGAATATGTCGAAAAAGCGAAACAGACGGCTATTGGCGCCAAAGCGCCTGACTTCAATGTCATGAATCTCAATGGCTCCGTATATACGATAGATTCATTTTCAGGTCGTTATCTTTTATTGGCATTTACTTCTTTATGGAACGATCTGTGCCAGACAAACAACCTGCAATTAGATAAAATCATCTCTTCCTATCCCAAAGACAGCCTTCATGTGTTGCTCGTCACATTGGATGAACAACCGCAGGAACTGCGTAAAATGGTAAAAAAGGAAACAGTCCGTTGGGATATTGTGGCTGATTCGCTTGGGCAGTCGATTAAGTTACTGGATATGTATAATATCAATGCGTTGCCACGCGGTTTTTTGATTGATAAAGCAGGCAACATCATTCTGAAAACAGACAATGGCACTACCCTCAAACAAGCTTTGGACAAAATCATGCCAAATCAGAAAACTCGACGTTAAACACTATTAATAAGATAGTTACAATTGTTATTGATATGTTAGTAAAAACTTATGCTGCCGCCGTACAAGGCATTTCCGCTACAATCATTACGATTGAAGTCAGTAGTACCAAGGGCATTCAGTTCTTTTTAGTCGGGTTGCCCGATGTCGCCGTGCGCGAGAGCCATGAACGGATTGTCTCGGCTCTGCAGGTCAGCGGTTTCAAATTTCCGCGCCATCGCATCGTGATCAATATGGCGCCGGCCGATATTCGCAAGGAAGGTTCGGCGTATGATTTGCCGTTAGCCATTGGTATTCTGGCTGCTGCAGGCGAAATCGGCATCGAGAACGAACGGCTGGAACAGTTTGTCCTCATGGGTGAACTCTCGCTCGACGGTAGCCTCCAACCCATCAAAGGCGCTTTACCGATTGCAATCAAAGCCAGAGAAGAAGGGTTTAAAGGATTGATTCTGCCCAAACAAAACGTATGTGAAGCGGCGGTAGTCAATAACCTGGATGTTTATGGTGCGGAAAATATCAAGGAAGTCATTCATTTCTTCTGCGGGAAAGGTGAACTGACGCCGACAGTGATTGACACGCGAAAAGAATTTTATATCCACCAGCAGCAGTTTGAATTTGATTTTTCCGAAGTCCGCGGACAGGAGAATGTGAAACGTGCATTGGAAGTGGCCGCCGCAGGAGGTCACAACCTCATTATGATTGGCCCTCCCGGAAGTGGTAAATCTATGCTTGCCAAACGCTTACCGTCGATTCTCCCTCCTTTCACCTTGCAGGAAGCGCTCGAAACCACCAAGATACATTCTGTGGCCGGAAAGATTGAAAAAAACACCTCCTTGTTGACGCAACGCCCGTTTCGTTCGCCTCATCATACCATCTCGGACGTCGCAATGGTGGGCGGAGGCTCTTTCCCTCAACCCGGCGAAATCAGTTTAGCGCACAACGGCATCCTGTTTTTAGACGAATTGCCGGAATTTAACCGGAGCGTATTGGAAGTTTTACGTCAGCCCCTGGAAGACAGGTATATATCTGTTTCTCGCGCGCGTTTTGCCGTCAACTATCCGGCAAGTTTTATGCTGGTGGCATCGATGAACCCATGTCCATGTGGATATTACAATCATCCCGAACGCGCTTGCCTTTGTGTCCCTGGCGCCGTTCAAAAATACCTGAACCGTATCTCCGGCCCGTTGTTAGACAGGATAGATATACAGATTGAGATCGTACCTGTTCCTTTCGAGAAAATATCGGAACAGCGCCCTTCCGAACCAAGCGGTCAGGTTCGTGAACGCGTGATTCGAGCGCGTGACATTCAAATCAAACGGTTTGCCGCTGATAAAAACACCTATTGCAATGCCCAGATGAGTTCGCGTCAACTGCATAAATATGCTGTGCCTGACGTGGAAGGATTGAAACTGCTGAAAAATGCCATGCAGCGCCTCAGCCTGTCTGCACGAGCTTATGACAGGATTTTGAAAGTATCGCGCACCATTGCCGATTTGGATGACAGTCCGACGATCCTGCCTGCCCACCTTGCTGAAGCCATCAATTACCGCAATCTCGACCGCGAAAGCTGGGGACAGTAAACAGTGAACAATGAACAGTGAACAACTGTGGGCGAATAGAGAGAATCATGCGAAGATTGTTTCTGATAGAAGAAAATTATATTTTTCGAGCAGAATTATTCAATTGAAATAATTTATAAGCCCAAACAGGGATTAAATACAATCCCATTAAACAGGTAACCATTATTGGGGCGTATGAATGGGCAAAATAACTTGCTAAAATATGCCAAACTAAAAAGAAAGTCAATCCCACAAGATAAATAAAAATCAGAATTTTAGTCGCATTTTCTTTATGTCTGAATATAAATGCAATCAATGACACAAAAAATATTTGTGCTACAGACGCAATAATAAAATATTCACGGTGAGAAGTTGCCATTTCTGCTATATTCACATTCAAAATCAATAAGCATTTTGGTATTTTGTCAGCAGAATCAATATACCACTGAAAAAAACTGATACTTTCTTCAAGTTGATGAAGAGCATGCAAACCAATAATGGGTTTCCATAATGGTCGTGTAAAATTAACTGTGTCAGTTCAATTTTTATCTTCAAACTCTGTTCCGATTTTCCTTAATGGGTAATGTGGAACTTGAGTTTTGTCGGTCAAAAACGGTTAGGGGTCGATCCCCTAATCGTTTTTTCATTCAATGGTTCAAAGTTTCGCCATCGTTTTGTTGGTCGCGACAAAACTAATCAAAAAATCCATAACTTGTTTGTTTTTTGAAAAATTAATCAAATAATTTGAATCTTTCAGAAAAAATAATGGATAATTGTTGCGCTGTCTGTCCCCAGTTAGCCAATGGCATCGTCCATTTTTTACGGATGTTACGGTAGGCCAGATAAACAAGTTTTTCCAATGCTGTATCACTGGTAAAAACACCTTTGTTTTTAGTGACTTTACGGATTTGCCGGTGATAGCCCTCTACTGTATTGGTGGTATAAATCATTTTCCGTATACCGTCCGAATATTGAAAATAGGCGGAAAGTTTATGCCAGTTATCACGCCATGACTTAATCACGACCGGATAGTTTTCTCCCCACTTCAGTTCCAGATTGTCTAACTCGTCTTCGGCTTTTTCCCGGCTTACAGCCTGATAAACCTGTTTCAGGTCTTTGATGAACTCTTTCCGGTTCTTGCTGGCGACATACTTCAGAGAGTTACGGATTTGATGCACAATACAGCTTTGTACAACTGTCTTTGGAAAAACACTGTGGATCGCATCGGAAAAACCGGTCAAATTATCCGTACAGGCAATCAAAATATCCTGTACTCCGCGAGTCTGTAAATCTGTCAATACGGACAGCCAAAAATTGGCACCTTCACTCCTGGATATGTACATCCCAAGTAAATCCTTATAACCGTTGCGGTCAATTCCCAACACGTTATAAATGGCTCGTGTAACAGGGCGGTTCTTTTCATCCATAACCTTGTAATGAATGGCATCCATCCAGACAATGGGATACAGTGAATCTAAAGGACGGCTGCGCCACGATTGAATCTCCGGCAGTACACGGTCGGTGATAGAACTGATGGTTTCTGCCGAAACCCGGTTGCCCAGATTTTCTTCCATCCAGTCACTAATCTCACGCGTACTGTTGCCCAAAGCATAAAGACCGATAATCCGGTCGGCTACTCCATCGGCTAAAATCCGTTCCCGCTTCTTGATAAACTCCGGTTCAAAACGGGACTCACGGTCACGCGGCGTATGAACCGTTACTTCTCCTAATTGCGTTTGCACCTGTTTCGGGGTATAACCATTACGGCGATTACCCGATAAACGTTCTTCTTCACTCATGTGAGCATCCATCTCGCCTTCTAAAGCAGCGTTGAGGATGTTCTCTAACAGGGGAGCAAATGCTCCACCTTTCCCTAATAAGGGCTTGCCGGACTTGATCTGTTCCAGCGCTTTGGCTTGAAAAGCCTTGTAGTCAAATTCTTCCATATAAATAAATGTCTGTAAAAGTAATATATTTTATTTATCTTTTACTGACACAGTTTAGATTACAGTCTCTCCATAATTTTAAATAGATGTTATTCATATTTTTAACGTTTAGTTCCTTGTCGGATTGTTTATATTTTGTTTACTTCTCTCTCTTCGCAGCACACTGAAACCGCTCATTAAATGTGGGCGTTTTCTGTTTCCATTTTGGGTATTCTAATATTTGTTGGACTGACAATCAAGTAATTTGTCTTTTTCCCGCTATCATCTGCTT
>Ga0209629_10001734_pt1 | contig 14145 bp, 15 predicted proteins | sample TergutCu122P5_FD_187286 | JGI IMG/M metagenome (GOLD analysis project Ga0209629, IMG submission 187286) | Cubitermes ugandensis P5 segment gut microbial communities from Kakamega Forest, Kenya - Cu122 P5 (SPAdes) (version 2) | ecosystem: Host-associated > Arthropoda: Insects > Digestive system... | reverse complement strand
TACGCTGTGGGTAGGAGGCCTCAGAATCGTTGTGAAAGCGGTGGCAAAAAGAAACATTTTTGTCCCTTCCAGGAATGGAACTCGGTCATCCAGCCTGTGTGTAATCACTATGCTGATTGAGCTATCCCGACAAAACGGGCAAAGTGAGGGGGGGGGGGGTATAAAATTCAACCCTAGTAATAGCAGTGTCACAAAGAGTGGCTAAAAGGTCGAGATTCTCCCACATATTCTCATAGTTGTCTTAACATTATGTGGAAGCAGCAGGGACTTTGTACACTTCACCGTGCTTTTGTTTAGAAATTTCACTGTCCATTTTATCATGAGCTTTATCGCATACGAAACCTGCGTCGGCCAGGAATTAGAGCTCTTCGAGACTCGTTCATGAAATAAGATAAGTTAATCTGGAGGGGGGAAACACTCTAAATTCCCGGAGGATAAACTCCCAGGCAAACCCAGCCAGCAACCCGCCCAGACGCGCATAACAACAGCTTGGCTAAAAAACAACTAGCTAATACTACAATAGTCTACCAACGCCTCATACATGTTGATGTACCAACAGACCTCTTCCAAAACTACCCCAAACGAGATCTCTCTAAACACCCCCAACCCCATCCACACATTAGATTAAGGCATATGTGTTAAAAAGGTTTCATATACAACCTGACGATGGCCGTTGTTGTAGGCCGAAACATGTCGTTGTAACTGGGAAATAAACTTAGTTTAGCCATTAGTTGTGTTTTGTGACTGCTGACGATTTGGTTCTTCTTCACGTACTTGCATCTAGACAACACAACGGGGATGACTCACCTTAAGATTCCCGGAGGAAGTAGGTTTCCTATGTGGTAAAACTCCCGAGACAAGTGCCATGATCAGGGACGCGATAAAATGGCCACTGCTCAGGTAGTATTCTCACCTTATGAGTGAGTTTGTTACCTGCCACTGTTCATGGCTACAGTCCACTTAACGCCGAATTTGTTTAACACGTTATTTAACATTCTTATCATAGTGAGATCAGCGTACATTCATTTGTAGATGCCCATTGAAGGATTTCCCTTTGGACGGATCTCAATTCTACAGTACGTTGCTACTATATATGGAAAACTACAAAGAATATTTTAATGAAAGGTGGAAGAACTTCAGAATCACCGGTAGAGTATTATAAGTTTACATTTAGGATGTCAATTGCCAATGATGACGCACCACTAGCACCAGAAAATGATACTGCACGACCTCGACGTCGAGCGTCGTCGTTTCTTCACTTGCACATCCCAGAACCAGCCGCTACTTGGACCGCAGGAGTGAGGAGCGCCATCACTCTACATGAAACATCGACGGGACATCATGGTTTTGGTTCGCATCTCCATTTGCCGTTGCCTACCTTTTCCATTACTGCACCCGACGCAGACGGGAGCGGAGTTAGTGTGGGACGCAGGTTTAGCTTCGGTCTGCGGAGATTTTCGCAGACGGTCAGTCGTGCGATCAAAAATGATTGTGTGAAATTCCCACTAACTCTAAAATATTCACCCTTTACTGCCTGGGTGTCTAGTGTCTATTGTGTGAAAGTACATTCAGATTTTGTCCTGCCCGAGATGTTGCCATAACTAATTGACTTCCTAATTTAGTCTTTTTAATTTGTACCAGTGTATCATTCATTTAAATGAAAGTTCATTCACCATAGTTTTAACGAATTTTAGACGCTGGCTGTTATGTCACCAATCATCACAGGATGTAGCCGTTACCGCTTATTGTTCCGTTCAGATGTCTCTATTTGTATGTCCCAGACATCAGGTTAGGGTCATTCTATGATATTTTCAAACTGTCTTTTAAATGAAGTATACTGTTCTGCCTGTTGAATTCATTGGCTCCTAAAATCTTCATTTCTTAGAAGTTGAGGTAAAAGGTAAAGATGTCCCTGTGCACGCCATGAAGGCGTGGAGATACAGCTCCGCTCATTCTTAATTTCGGCGCTAGATGGAAATGAGTGGTCGGCTTTGCACCCTGGTTTCTTTACCCCCTGGGGAAGAGCCCCTGACACCCAGTGAATGAGAGGCTGGATTGGCCCCTGAACCCCTCTGGATGCCCTTGCAAGGAATCAAATGACATTTCCTCGGACATCCAGCGTGCAGCCTAGGCACTGGAAGTTGGTATTAATGTGGGCCCTAATATAGCATGGAATATGGTCTTTCACAGTGGCAAATCCTGATCCAGAGGTCAGGTAAAGTGGAAAGGTACAATGCAGAATTGTGTACCTTTATGCTAAACCTGATCTCTGGATCAGGATTCCAACACTGATCTTTAGGGATATTACAGTGTGTAGTGGGAAATTTCACATCAGATTTGTTACACAGCATGAAATCCCAAGAAGACTAGAATCATCATCAGCACTGTGGTCACCTCAGGTCTTGCCTATTGTAATGTAGTGCCATGTAATTCATTACAATTTAATTCCACCAGAGACAGCATTTTGCTGCTGGCTTAGCACATTTGAAAATACCTGGCAATAACCTACATCACAGTCTTGTATTAAGGACACCATGGACCTACTTAAAGTAAGCCACAGAATAACATTTTGGTTTTCATTTTCGTAAATTTTTTCAGTATCATTGCATTATAGTGAAAAGATTAAAAACATTTTACCTTAACCATCTTTACCATCTGCTGTTAAATGTTGTAATATTCTTGGGCAGAGACATGCTTCTGGATGTACATAATCACTGGATATTTTTCACTGTGAATGCTGTGCTTTGTAATAGTAGTTTCTGTCAGTCTGTGTTGTGTGAATTTAAATATAACGGAATGATGTGAAATTTTTGTGTATGAAAATCTGTTTGATAGCTACTGTAAAGCAGTATTTGTTATTGCTAATTTTATTTTTGGATACTGGTACTGTGTTGAAGTAGACTGTGTTGCTGGCATTTTGGAGGAACATTTATCCTTTAGGTGGAGGCAGAGTGTGTCCCTGAAATATTTGCAACACACCCACTTTCACGTGCTACGAATACTAAAGTAGGATCAGCATCAACGCTAAATCCCTGTGAAAGTTTAAAATCTGTAAGTAGTACTTATACTCCAACATTGGCTGGATTAATGGCATTTGTGAATCCTGCCACTGTAGATTGTATGCTGAACGTGTAATTTTAGTATCTACTGGCATTTCAAGAGTAGAAGCTTGGGAAGATCTGCCCTCTGAAATCAGAAAATCCAACAAAATAGTGAATCACTGGTTTTTGAGGGATTTAGGTAACCAAAGTATTTACAAGGGTTGATGATTTATCTCACGTTCAGCAACAAGTCTTGCTGTCACCAGATCATTCTCAGGTTCCTAGTATGTTGGTGTTTTTGCTGTTAAATGTCTAAATTCCCAATTGTGTTTTTCGTAATCCTGGCTGCAACCTTATATACTCACAACTAAACTTCTATGTACTAAATGGTAGCAAGTACAAAATATTTGAGCCCTCAAAACTTATGCTTAAAATGATTCTAAACAAATGTATGATGCATTATCTTCTAACATACTGGTGTACTGGTGTATAACAAAACTTGGCATACTCATAGGATGAATTAGATCACTCACAAATTGAAGGATGTTTTATAAAGTGGTATTTGTTTTATGATGTCACTAACATGCTTGGAAATAATGTTTATTTTTTCTATATTGTGGTGAGAGTTTTCTCTAGCAGGAACAGTGCATTAAAATGGATGACTCTGTGTGCATCGTTTAAAAACCCTGTCATTTCTATATCAAATAAGAAGTGAAAGTCATTGCTAAATTTTCCATGTTTCCACAGTTTAGGATATCAATAAACTGAGTGCCAGAGATATTTTCTTCATTACAAGAAGGAAATGCTTGTTCAAATAAGGGCAAAACATATTTTTTTACCTCACATTTCAGAAAAATGTAAATTGTTGAGTTTCCAACATTAATCACAGTTTGTCTGAAACGTGTTAATATGAATCTTATCTTCAAAATTGTGTGTGGTGTATGTGAACAGTGTTCCATAAATAAGGTTCTGGAGGTCATGAAAATTGAATGCAAAGTCTTTACAACATTAAAGTAGCTCAGTTATTTCTCTAAGGTATCATTACTTTTCAACATAATTTATGAGCACAGTGATCTATTTGTCCCATCTCTACATTAGTTTAGAATCTGTTTTGCTGCAGTGATTGGGCTGTCACATTCGCAGCCATTCACAAACAGCTGTTATTACTTCAAACCTACTGTAGAATCATTGCCCTGCGAAGTGTTGCTTACGCAGGGCAAACAAAGAATTTTCTGTCACAAGGCCAAGACTATAGGGTGGATAACCCAGCAGTTCCCAGTGGAACAACTCTGTCTCATGTGTGCTGTGTGGAGTTGTATTGTGCTGAAGGATTACACCTCACCACATGTAAATGTTTCTTTCTGCAAAGCAGCATTGCCATATATAATTATCAAAGCATGTTACATTAGGCATTCATGATGATTGTTGTGCCCCAAGTCATGAATTCAATGAGGATAACTCCCCCATTCCAGATGGCACAACTTTTCCAGCAGTGTGACACACTTCAAATTTTTGGGCTGTGGGAATAGTTGGGTGTGTTCACTGTCTAAGGGCCTGTTTTGTTTGAGGAATCAGATAGTACACACATGTCTATTGCCTGTCACCTTGTATTCCAGTAATACATTTCTTTTCTTTCAAAACCAATGAAGATGTAAAGGCGCAATCTTGAAATATTGATTTTTGTACTGTACAGTCATACATCTTGGTAGTCATTATGCACACACTTTGCAGTGTCCAGTTCTTCATGGACATTTTTGTGTCTGTTTTCAGTGGACACCTGCAGTGTAGTGGATAAGTAAGAAAGTGTGACGTGCCAGTTTTACAAAATTGCATCCTCACCTTTTGCTGCATTCACTTTCATCCTTGATGTTCTGGGCTGACAACTGCTACAATCTTTATGAATCACAATTTTTTAAATCCATGTACCATTTCTGACATGCTGCACTGTCATTACACTGTCACCATACAGCTCTATCAATTGCTAGCTAATTTTGAAGGGGGGGAAACACCTTTCACCCATAAAAACCAAATGACACTACAAATTTCTTTGCAGGAGCAAGTTTCCTATGTTGTTGCCATTGCAAATGAGCTTATCCCCTGAATAACATCTGACTGACTGGCACTTGTGCTGTCTTTTGCATATTACTCCTAGCTAGCTAGCTCCTACTAAAGAGGGAATAACTTCAGACAAATTTACAGGCTAGGGAACCTTGTGTATTGACCTTACACACTGAGCGCAGCTGAACAATTGTGCAGTAACATTTGTAGATGTTTAAGAAACACGTGCCAACATTAACTTCATTTAGGTTACTTAACTATTTAATGTAGTAGAGTTGTGGAATGTGCCAGTCTAATTGATAACCATAAAATGTCAGTGTATTTTTTCATGTACATTTCTGTGACATTTATTAATCTTTTTTCTGTTAAAGTTGTTGATGATTCCTTGACAGTGAAGATGTATGTGATAGTGAATTTATCTTGATACAGTTTTACACGTTGTAAAGCTTGTGACTTATCAGTTGTTGCTCTTGCACCCACTGATAAGTCTTCACACGTGTTATTGCTTGTACCAAAAAATTTAGATTCTTAATCTCCACCATGTTTAAGGATGTCAGTTTCAAATGTACAATGAAGTATGTAAACAAATGTAGGCAAACAGGCAAAACAAAAAAATGTTTCTGTAATCACTTGTTTTGCACTGGTCTCTAGATGTCTGTGTTAAAGTTGTTGTTGATTATATGTAATAATGGCCTTCAGCTGTACAGTTTTTCTGACCACTTTTTTTTTTCTTCCCCTTTTTGACAATGTTCTGATACACGTGGCATATGGATAACAGAAGTAATTCATGCTGTCATCACTCATTCTTGTTGACACTGATGAAGCTGGAATGTAAATAGGTTAAATGGAACTTGACATTCATACTGCACTGTTTCAGAATCTCAACCGCACGGAATCGATGGTGTCTCTCTGTTTCCGTACTCTGGTAAATTTCATCACAGATGATAACTTAGTTGGACTGCAAAACTTTCTTGAGAACAAACGAGTTCAGGTTGATGACAGGGATGAGGTAATATTTTTCTTTGAAATCGTTTGTGTAGAGTTAATTGTGCTGGTAATTAAAAATTTTGTAATTTTCTTTCATTGAAGTATTATTGGTGGCATGTATAACATGATCAACGTTGCAGCAAAGCATTTTGTGTTTCAGAATAATACCACTGCCCTTATCGTAGCTGCCTCTAAAGGAAAACTTTACTTTGTGAGGGAATTAATAAATCATGGCGCTGATGTCAATGCAGAAGATGTGGTAAGTGTGGTTACCAAATGTTTGTAATTTATGTAAAAGTCATCACTAGTCAAGAATTTGTCCATAATACACATTTCTATTCGCTTTTGGTTTTATTGCAGTACTCTGAGATAATTGTGTGGTGTTTTTGGAAGAAAAGTAACGCACTTTTATGATGAAAATTTAATAAGGCTAAATATATGTTTACATGTTTGGGAGTATGAAATAATAAAGTGCCTATTATTTTTCTTATTTGTGGCACACATTTTTGTTGCCTTCAATATTATCATAGGTGTACAGAGCAGGTGTATGTCAGTCACATTATGCTGTACAACAAATTGAATTTTGTAGATTGTTTCTTGTGTGAAGTTAGATTTGCCAGATTGTAATTCCGGTAAGGATATTCTGAAATTTTGGCCACTGTCAGCAGTTTGAGAAATACATGCAAACCTTGCATTGGAAATCTTAAAAATAACATGTATCTCCTCTTGTTTTAACTCCTGGCATCAGAACATTCATTCATCTACCATTATGTGTAAAGCCTATGCTAAAAGTTATATTATATATTTAATTTTAATAGCATATTTAACATACTGTTTTAACTCACTGAAATAAAGCACACAAACTAATTAACTTGTGGAATAGTCATGTCTGGTGCGCACACATACACACAGCATGGACATGGATACAGACACTGACATGGATACCAAAACGTGGACACATGGGCATTAGTATTTTTCATTTACTGTATATTAAATTCATAGTAAAAGTCATTACAGATTAGTATTTTTTCCATTAAGTGAAAGAATTTTTTGTGAACAGAACTGTGTACAAAGTTTCTTTTAATGTGGAGAAGGGAATGCACTCTATGGTTGACATACTGACTTTCAAACCAAGGCAGACATTATGCAACTGGACAGCTCATGCCATGTCTGCCTTGGTCATGTGATTGGTTCAGTATAGGTATTGGTGATGTGCATGTAGTACTTTTTCTTTCACTTGATAACATACCAGATTGTTCTTGGTATGTAAGTATAGAAATGTAATATGGCTTATGAATGTTTCAGTATACTCTGTTAGCAACCAAATTACTACATTGTGGATGTAGGATTGGAAAACAAGGTGACGTATGAGGCAAATTTGAGTTTTGTTTCAGGATAACTGGTCAGCGCTCTTATGTGCAGCCAAAGAAGGCTATGCTGATATTTGTATGGAACTTCTGGAACATGGTGCTGATATTGAGCACAGGGATATGGTATGATATTGACCATGAGTTCCAAATTCAGTTTCTCTTCTGTGCTTGAGATGTCACACAGACCTGACTTTTACTGTGCATATGATTTTAGGTTCTCATAGTGGTATGTATGAAAATCACTGTCATTAGTGATGTTGCACAGTGTAGTCTGGTAGGTGATTATTCTACCAGGCTATATGGTGTCACACTCAAGATGACAGTAATCTTCATATTTCTTATGTATCTGATAGAAGCATATAATTTCCATGTAACATCATGTTCTGTCTATGTACAAGTTGTGGTTTAGTGTTCGTATCTTAACTCACTCATTTTCAAAATTTGGAAAGTTACAGGTATTACAAGACATCACATTTCTTATAAGTTCTGGCAAACAGAACAGTAATGTTTAAAAAGTCTTCTGTGGTTGTATTGAAATATTGTATCTTACTAACTTTAAAATTAAACAATAAGCTCCATATGAATATTAATCATCCCCTCTCAGGGTGGGTGGACAGCACTCATGTGGGCAACATACAAGGGCCGTGCAGAGGTGGCAACTTTATTGATGGTTCGTGGTGCTGAAGTGAATGCCCATGGTAATTACCATATTTCATCATTGCTTTGGGCAGCTGGCAGGGGCCATGTAGATATTGCCAAGGCCCTTATAAACCATGGAGCCAAAATTAATGTGGGTGACAAGGTATGTATATGAAAGTTACAGATAGAGCTGTACATTTCATGTGTACAATATTTAGTGTTTAACCACATAGTAAGTTTAACATTTAATGTTTTTTGTTCCTCTTTCTTTTTGCAGTATGGAACAACAGCTCTTGTGTGGGCATGCAGAAAAGGGAGTGTTGACATTGTAGATAGCTTATTGAAAGCAGGTGCAAATGTAGATACGGCTGGAATGGTAATTTTGTCTGTATATTTGTAGTTATATGATATTGTATGTGTAGTTACTGAAGTATCTAATCATCCAGCTATCTGGTATTAAATCCCAAATGTTCACTATAACCCAAAAGCTTCTGTTGCATGAAAGTCACTTTGTTTATCAGGAATAAAACTGATTTCTGTAAGATGCATTTTGATTTCACAGTCTCTGTCCCTCTCTGTGTTCAGAATGTCACCTCAATATTGTATTTGTTCATTTTTTTTTTTTTTTGCGATCTAGACATGTATTTAAACCTTACAAACTTCTTGACCTAACTATTGTACCGATACCAGGCGATGTTAAGACTGATTGCTGCAAAATTGAGTAGATTATGAGGACGGGAGGTGATGGCAACTGCCTCAGCGTATGTCCAGTGGTAGACTTCGGAACTGGCAGTGTAGAATTTCAGATTATTCTACGAGGTTGGGTGGGTGGGAGGGAAGGAGGGAGTGGGGGAGTGAGTGAATGAGTGAGAGAGTGAGTGAGTGAGTGAGTCTGTAATAGTTCAGTTAATAATAATAGGAGACAAATTCTGTACTTAGTATATTGTATATTTTCTTCAGTTATCAATGAACAAATAATATTAAACCATTGTTAATGTTATTTCCCTTCAGTACTCCTGGACACCATTGTTGGTAGCAACTTTAGGGAATCATGTGGACGTTGTAAACCGTTTGTTGGAACATAAGCCTAATGTGAATGCCTTGGACAAAGATGGCTGCACAGCATTAACTATAGCCTGCAAGGAGGGATATCATGAAATTGCTGTAGCGTTGCTCAATGTGGGAGCATATATAAACATACAGGTGAGATGATGATGAGGCCCAGTTTCATATTAATGTGCAGTGTCCATCATGTGGTCCAGCTGGCAAAGACTGCATTTTCTCATACCAGTACCATTACCTCTAAGTTAAAATATTGTCACCTACCCTAAACATCATGGTGAAACATACAGCTGGAATGTGGAAATATTTCCTCATAAACTACTGTAGATTTTGTGCTTGTGCTAATGCTTTTTGTTTTCTGAAGGGCTTGACATGTTAATAATAAGAATTGTTACTGGTGGTAGAATGCTTCCTCCTGATAATTAGTCCTGCTGGAAAGAAACCCTTTAGTTGGATGGATGGATAGGAGTTGGACCCTGAAGGGTTGTGTTCACACTGGTGGAAGGCCTTCATAATCAGTGGAAGTGAGTTGTGGCCAGTTTTTATTGGACCTTAAGATTTGTACTACAACCTCAGCCAGTGTAGGCAGATTGTGTTTGACATAATCACCCTGTTTCACCTTGACTGGCTGGCTGAGCTTTGGTCAGTTGTGGTTAAGGCCATTCATTAAGTTTGTTGACCAGCATGATTCTTATTTTCAGGATCGTGCTGGAGATACTAACCTCATTCATGCTGTAAAAGGAGGCCACAGAGGGGTAGTTGAAGCCTTACTCAAGAAGTATGCAGATGTTGACATCCCAGGGAAAGTCAGTATCAGTTTGTTTTGCCTTGGCATTATTACACTTTTAAATAGGTGTTCTGTTTTCACCAGTATTTTATACTTGTTGGTGCATGCAGTGAAACTGGATTAGTGACTGGAATGTGTAAGCCTTCTGGTATTTCTTACTGGGTGAAACAGCAGGACCATGAATAATGCACCCACCACTGAATCATCAAGATTTGATATGAGTTTGACCGTACATCGTTGTTAATACGTGGAAATAAAATGCCCAACTAGATGCAATGAAGAAACCATCTGTTGCATCTAGTCGGCATTTTATTTCCACATAGAATCGTCAAGACTTTCATTCAAGTGCCAGAAAGGTACATTATGGATTTGAAGTGTTTAAAAAAGTTACAGATCAAATTCTTGTTTCTCTGAGTTTTGATTTGTGAAACCTTTCCTGGAATATCAGTTGGTAATGGCCAAGTTGCAAGGAGTGTGTAGTATTCACCCACAAAACATCATGTGATTTAGATGATTTATAATTATTAGAATTTAGTTAAGAATCAGTTATAGTGAACCTCAGGTTCTGTGTTACTAAATTAAGACTGCTGCTTACATCCCTTAGTGATGTCTGTGGCAAAGTGCCATATGGTTGATTAATAGTATGATCTTACTATCTTGTTTTAGGACAGGAAAACAGCAACGTACTGGGCTGTAGAAAAGGGAAATGTTGCCATGGTAAAACTTCTGTTAAGTGCAAATCCAGATCTGGAAACTTCAACAAAGGTAAGTTGTTTATGACCAAAACATGTAGTAGGAAATAACTGGAGATGTATGTATTTTAAACACACCCACTACGTAATTGTGCTGACAGAATATGTATTTATGTACATTTTGAGTACAGATGATTACGTACTCTCTTGGCAGTTAATTGCAAGTGTTCGTCTTGTTATGAGTGGCGGCACTGTTAGATGTGAGCTATATTGCCGAAGTTCACAGGTCTTTACTGGCTGAACAGTACGTTACAGATTTCTGAAATTTTAGCAGTAGGGTGTACATATATACAATACCATTGCCCAATATCAGCATCCACATTAAAAGTAGCTTAGATAATATCTACCCTAGTTCTTCAGGCATTGTAATATTCTTTTTGTTATTATTTTTATTACTCATTATCACCTTTATGCAGGGTATTTACAATAATATAATATACCTGAAACAAACCATGGTTCTAGGGTATGTAGTGTTGCAGCTACTTTGCAGTTACAGTTCCGTCGTCGTCGTCGTCATTGTTGTTGTTTCTATTCATTATTATTCTAAAAACTTTCAAATTGTATGGCATATATTGAGTATTGAGTGTTACTGCTTTCTGCATGAGACCAAGGTGTAGACTGAGCAGTTTCAAACTCATGTAATTTATTTGGGATAATGCCTATTGTCGATAGTACTGATGGTACTATGTAGACTATGTTCAGGTGCTATATCCTTGTTAGCTCTTCTTTTAGGCCTACACATTTCTGGAGCTTCTCAGTAATGGTGCTGTAGAGCTTGTGACTGTTAGGCACTGTTACAGCTATCAAATATGCTTCTTTGGTGGTTTTGTAAAGCATAACTATATCTGGTCTGTTATTGTGGACAGTTCGATCTGTTCTTATGGAACTGTTATAGTATAGTTTATGAGTTCCCTAACACAGATTATGGCTCATATTTATAACACAGTTTTGATTTTCCCTTTGAGAGCGAACATTTGATAGCCAGTTCTTGGTGGACTATTTTGGCTGCTTGATTGTGATGATGGTTGTAATCACTATGAGTTGAATTTGATGTTTTGTTGACCGTGCATCATGATATATCCCTACAATATGAACCAACAGGATGCATTATTTACTTTCAATTTATTTCAGTAATTAACCTCTATATGTTTCGAGCAGGCTTACTGCTCATCATCAGGAGGTACTACTCTGTATATACAGCTATTGGTATATGTCTTGCATTTATGTTGACTGGCTGTTGGCAGGATTGATCCTGCCAACAGCCAGTCAACATAAACTCATTAAATTAAATTGCCATTATTTATGCATTTTTGAGGAACTGTGTGACTTTGTTTCTTGTTCTGGAAAATCTTGATAAGAGGAGTCACTGATCTCTTGTTTAGGATGGAGATACTCCACTTCTAAGAGCAGTGAGGATCAGAAATATTGAGATTGTGCAGCTTCTGCTTGACAAAAAGGCAAAAGTTTCAGCAAGTGATAAGAAAGGAGACACTGCTCTTCATGTAGCAATGAGAGCCAGGTCAAAGGTAATGATATGTGTTATATTAATCATAAAATTAAGCAAGAATAAGAATTACAGAGATTTGCAGCGTAATGGTTCTTCATACAAATTACAGTAAAATCTGTAGTGAAGATAATTCTGGTTTAGTTATAAAGAGTGTAATTTACCTGTTAATACATTTACTGTATTTTAGATTTGTTACTATTAATATCATGGACCTTGTCCATTCATCATTGGGGTGTTATTCTTGGACAAGAGAAAAGATCTTATACAACAAAACTTATTCAATGAGTCCACAAGTAATTCAGTCTGTTTCTTTTCCAGGGTATAGCTGAAGTACTTCTAAGGAATCCTAAAAATGGTCCCCTTTTATATCGGCCAAACAGATCGGGAGAGACTCCATACAACATTGACATGAATCATCAGAAAACTATTTTGGGTCAGATATTTGGAGCTAGTAAGTCAAAGTCACAAAGATGCTAATTAATAAGAAAATAGGAAATTATTGTCTCACACACACTCACTTCCTCTTGTTTCCTGAATTTATTACTAATAGACATGTAACCAGCTATTATTACATCTTGTAGGTAATGATCTGTATGCATTACTAGTAAGCAATGAGTCTTGCTGGACTATCAGTTGTCTCAGTGTGAAGTCTGACTGCACCTGCTGTCCTCCAGATGGTCAGCACTGGGTGCATTCAGTGTCCTGCACCCAGTGCTCCCCAAGTGGTCTGCACTTGTTACAGGATTCTGACTTCAGCCGGTGTTACCCAGGTGGCCTGCACTGGGTTCATATCACTGACTGCACCAAGTTTTCACCATATGGTCTGCACTGGGTACACGATACTGACTGCACCCAGTGTTTGCCATGTGGTCTGCACTGGGTACACATATTGAACTCTGAGAGTATACTGTGGGCATAGATACTATACGCAGCCATATAACTTATCACATCACCCCCTGATGATGCAATGATGAAGAAAGAGATTGTCTTGGAAGTGCTGGAGCTTACTTCCACATTCACTGTCTCAGTACCCAAGAAGACTTATTCCATATTCATAGTCACCATGATAGCTTGATATGTTGCAACTATGAAGAGAAACACCATTGCATTTGAGTATCACTTAGATTTACAAAGAAGAAACACAACACTTTTTGTTACTAAGTTATATATAAAATCATCTTTAAGTGTGTGATGTATATGTAATAAAAACTGGTTGAAAGTTAATGTTATGTTTGTAAACCTAATTTTCAAATCTTACAGTACTAAGTAATATGTGTTTGTTTCTAGGGCGATTAAACACAAATGAAGACAATGAAAACATGTTAGGATATGACTTGTACAGTAGTGCTTTGGCAGATATCCTTAGTGAACCGTCACTGTCAATGCCTATAACCGTTGGCCTGTATGCTAAATGGGGTAGTGGCAAGTCCTTCCTGCTGAACAAACTGAGAGGTGTGTATGTCATTGGTGGAATGTCCTTGTCTTTCAGTGCAGTAATTGAGAATGAAAGCTAAATACCATGCCCTTTGAAACTTTCCAGGGCAAATACTGGTTTGACTGTAGTAGTACTGTTGTTGCTGAAATGGTATCTTACTAGTGTGATAAAAGCAAGTACAGTCATGTATAGTACTTAATGAAATGTAATGAAATAGAACAATGCCCATGCATATAATGGACTAAAATAATGTCATATGGCATACTGTAATTGTGTAATCATTCATCGATGAACAAGTATGTTTTGTGTCAGGTAGTTTTCAGAACATGCAGTCTTTACATTTCTTAGTGTTAAATATAAACATTTTCAGTTCATGTATAAACAGTCCGACAATTATATAATGCGACTGATTTTATTTTGACCAAGATAGAAGTGACATCTATGATGCAATGCATGCCATCCATGTGCCCAAACTTCATCTGTAATCTGGCAACACCGCAACGCCCC
>Ga0209629_10001732_pt1 | contig 14146 bp, 13 predicted proteins | sample TergutCu122P5_FD_187286 | JGI IMG/M metagenome (GOLD analysis project Ga0209629, IMG submission 187286) | Cubitermes ugandensis P5 segment gut microbial communities from Kakamega Forest, Kenya - Cu122 P5 (SPAdes) (version 2) | ecosystem: Host-associated > Arthropoda: Insects > Digestive system... | reverse complement strand
GGGGGGGGGGGGGGGGGGGGGGTTGCATGAGTGATTAAGCAGTCAGTGTGGTTTGATTACTGGTACAGGCAACAGCTCTTCGCAGTGTCAAGCTGGCTCTGGGATCCAATGAGCCTTTAGGCCAGTTAGTACCAGTGGCTGTTTGCTTTTGGCGTAAAGTCAACTGCTCAACATCTACAGCATATCCAGTTAGTGCAGATCCACACCAGTAGCTACCTTATCAGACTGGGTGTGACCAATTTCTGCGACTTTGATTGCTGCACCCTCCCTTGCATGGCATAAATTAATGCCTTATTAATACATACTGATACCATGTTCATCTGAAATGTCAATGTAAGCCCGCAAACCTACAATGTGAAAATCCAGGAAAAATATAAATTCACTGCCACATCAGTTCATGAGGTTGCATAGTCTCGAACACATACAAGAATTGTTGGATGGTGCATTGGGAAGAAAGTGGTGGTAAGTGATGGCACCATATTTTGAGGCATTTTCACAGTGTTAGTGTCTACCCCAAGAGACCAAACTACAATCAGTACTCTCCACATTAAGTAATGCAAAGTAATCTTAACCTCAGGTTTCTGGTAAATATATGGTGAGGAATGCTTGGGTACTGTATAGAGCTAACATCCATAAGAATTGCTTATATGTCTAGCATGATCATGTTTGAATTAGCATGCCTTGGCACTTACTATTAAGTCTCTTTGTGTATGTCACAATCATTTGTTTCTGTCTTAGGGACCTGCAGGACTTCATCAGTCATTCTGTACAGTATTTGAAGACTAATGTGACTGTCTCATATGAGGTGCTACCTAAGCCTGGTCCAGAGTTACTTAGGAGGTGCACAGTGCCCCATTTCTGCAGTAGCCACTGATCTGATCAAAATTGTGAACTATGAATAAAGGCAGGTTTCGTTTTACGTGAATTCTTTGTGCGCAGTTTTGCTTTAATGTGACTTGAAAACTTACACCACTTTTCAAATTTATGCAATAATATTTGGTTTAACATGATCCATGGCCGCATTTATCTTTAGCAGGGGGCTAGCAGAACATAATGGCACTGTCACACCATCAGTCTTATGTGGATTGATTACATTGGTGGAATAACCACATGGCTGATTTAGTTCCTCCTTAAACAGCATTGACTTTTATTAGATGAGTGAGAAATGTAATTTACATTACCAAGAGCAGTTGAAGTGAAAAATGGGCAAAAGTCAATCAGTGTTCAAGAGAAATTAGACATAATAAGCTGACTTGAAAAAGGTGAATGAATTATTGGCATATGCCATAATGTTAAGACTCACTGATAATAGCATACATACAATTTGTGATAAGACTGTGTTGTTTTGTGCACCCCTTGTTACCCCTTTCCCTTGATTGAAGGATTAGGTCATGAATCTGGAGGACATAGAAAGTCAGCTGGATGCTGATGAATAATTTAGGTCACCAAATGAGAAATCGGAACAAGCAGACTGATGTCATTATCACATCAGTCCCACTTTCTTCTGTATTAAATCCTAGGATATGTGGATAAACTCATTCTGATTGTGACACATCATCCTTGACCAACAGGGATCAAGGTTTAGGGCATGCAGTCTGTGTGTAATATCGTTGGGAGTGTCCTATACAAAGACGTCTAAATTCAGCCATTTGGAGTGATAGGTTGCTACCATTGCTACAGATAGAGCTGTCTTATTCACTATGAAGATACTGCCATTTGGACTTCTGCTTGGTGAGTACTGCCTCGCTTGTTATTGACCTGAACTGCCAACAAGAGTCAGATTGTAACCTGTCATTGTAGAGAAAGATCAAGGACCTTATTTATCTTGTGTAATGAGATAACTGTTTAATATGCTTGCTTACATTGATTAATTTTTAAACTATTTCAAGTGCACATTATTATATAGCTGAGTAAGGGTTGTTAGTCACAACAGAGACTAACATCCAAACAGAATCCTCCCCATCTCCCTGAGACAGTCTGGTCTGGACACAACTGGTGGCAGCAGTGGGATTAGGTTCTGCTCAAAGATTCGACACTTGTCTTTGATTATTTGAATTTGCAAAATTTATGGTTCTTTGTGTATCAGACTGCAGGAGGTGTTAGTGTTTACTCCTAGCGTAGGTTAGCTAGAAACAAGGTTCTGTGTGATGCATGAAATCTTTCAATGAACTGTTTTTGTTCTAGTAATTCTAGAACTTATTTTCGAAAATTTACTATATTGTTAGTGCATGTGGTAGCCTGAACACCCCCATCAGCCCTTTGCTATATGTTCGCATTTGCAGTTCAACTGGTTCAAGATATAAAAAAATTGATCACGAGAATGTGCTGGAGTTGAGTGACAGATTTTGTAATCTGGAAATAGACTCTCGACTAGAGATAGCATTAGCATTTGAGGGAAAACCCAAAGGTTTTGCTGTACCTTCGTATTCAATAGCCATCAGTCGAGAGCCGGGATAGTAATTTGTGAATGTGAGATGCAAGTCACAGCTAGATACATCCCCCTAGCTGCGGAATATAAAGACGTGGAAATAGATTGCACACATTCCTGATTTACTCTCTTAACGAGTCAAACGTCAGGGAAGGCACGGGACCGCGCAGGATTTCCTTTACCACACAGCTGCTGAGAGCCTCTACAGAGTACGTCGACATGCAACCAGTCAGTTGTGTGTGGATAGACTAAGTTTACAGGGAAATTGAGTGGCATTTTAAAGAACAGTGATGGATCCTATGATACAAGAGATGCAGGCCGAGATACAGAGACTCAAAATTGAGGTGGCAAGCACCCCTAGGTCCTTGGCAACACCCGCGATGAAGGATGTAACACTTGACGCTGGGATTAAAGAATGGACAGGCGACGACAAAGGTCGTACTGTACGTGAGTTTTTTGCTCAAATCGATACGTGAAAGTGAGTGAATGGTCGGAGGTTAAGAGGCTTTTATAGCAAATACAAAGCTACAGGGATTTGCAATGCGGTTTGTGCAAGGAAGAGAAACACTAGCCAATGATGCAAATCTGATAAAGATTCAGTGAAAAGATGCCAGCCCAGTATCACTATAGTAGGTTACAAGATGCCATGCAGAAAAAAATGAGTGTTGACGAATTCGCAGATAGGTGTAGGAGACTATGCCAGAAAACTTGGTACTGTATGTGACGAGGCAACACATTCATGAAGAAGTGGAAAGACAACTGGTCGCCGCTTACATAAATGGGTGAAGAGGTATCGTAGGTCAACAAGTGAAGTTTAGGATTCCCTCGCTGGACAAAGCCGTGCAGGTAGCAATTACAGTGAGTAATGCAGAACAGATGAAGCAGCCTGACACTAAGAGTGTTCAGTGCCAAGTGGGACGGAGTTTTCCAGGCAATAGTTTGTTGTAATTGCGTAAAAAGGACATTACGCGAGGGATTGTAGGTCAAAGAGGAAGGACGAATCTTCTGAGGGCAAAGGTCACGCCAAAAATATGGCGGGTGGTCGGCAAGCCGCAGCTGGTCACGTATGAATTCCTCCACACCAGGAATGCCCAGGGGAAGACCCATCCAATGCTTCACTTGTAAGAAGTTGGGTCATTGTGGGGATCATTGTCCCCAACTAGTGGGGAATAGCCCAGTAACTTCACCCCCAAACACGGGCTCCGGCGACGTGATCCCCGAAGTCATCCCCGGTACAACCGGCAAGCCCAGTAGATTGTATTTGGTTAGTGGGAGCTTCCAGGAAAGAATTACTCCTGGATGTAGAGGTGAAAGGTCAATCCCACCAGTTCTTAATCAATTCCGGCGCAAGTTTAAGTCCTGTGAAACCAGGAGTTAGGCAAGCGGAGGTTCAATCCACGGACACGGCTGCAAAGGGATCAACGGTGCTAAATTGAAAATTATAGGTAATTAAACAATTGAAGTGCAATTAGGCAGTCAGGCATACAACCATGAATTCCTAGTGACCCCCTTAGACGTAGAATATAGCAGTGTCCTTGGATTAGACATCTCGAGACCTGTCAAGGCTAAGGTGGACCTGTGCTCAAGCAGCCCAATCATCGGGCGAAGACGTTATGAACTCACAGGGCTAGATTACCATGACCGTAATTCATCACCGGTCACTTGCGACACCTGTTGTTAGAGAAGGGAGAAACATGTCGGGGCTGATTACCCCAGAAATATCTGCGAGGAATGGACTAACGACAGGGAAGCTAGGTGTGGGAGGACCCAAAAGCCTGGATTGCATGGAACTAAACCCCGACGGTCCGATCAGTCATGAACAGTCCAATAACACTTGCAGCATACTGGCTTCACAGCTGGCCATTCTCCCTCCAAAGTCTCGAGTGGTCATAATGGGATGTATTGAAGGGAACAGGCAGGGTGGGGAAATGTCTGAAGCAATGTTAATAGAGCCCGTACAGGTACGTAACCCAGGAGCTTATGTAGCTCGTGCAATAAGCGACGTATTTGTGAAAGATAGGATGAGTTTTCTCGCAGTGCAAGGGGCACCCCAGGATAGAGAAGGAATAACCAGATGTAGAATTAACCCCATACTGATATGAGGCGGTGGTAACCCCTAGGTCACGGCGTTGTAGAAATACAGAGGATGCGGAATAGTACTATTTTATTTTAGAAGTGATAAATACCAACACTAATGTCACTGAAATAAGAAGGGGGAAATTAAGGGATGGAGAACCCCTTGAGCTTCGCGGAGATGAAGTGGATAAAAGTTGTTTGTGCAAACACAAACAGTAATGTTGAGGTTAACATAGCAAAGTGTTAACAGTGTAATTAAGGGTGATAAGGAATCATCACCAGGCAAGTTAAAATATAAAGAAAACGATGAAGCACGTGAGAAGCGTGGAGCATGAAGTTTTAATGCCAGTAATGAAGTATTATGATTTATTTACTGGTATGCTACCGTGCATGAGTAGAGGCATCCATAAAATGAAGACAGGTGCTTTACCGATAAAGAAAAACCGCTATAAGGTATCATTTGCTCTGAAAGAGGAGATGGGCAGGCAACTGGATGACATCCTACAGAGAGGCGCCATTACACCTGCTTGTTCCAAGTGGGCAGCCCCCGTGATTTTGGTGAAAAAGAAATTTACGATACTCCAAAATATCAATTTTATACAGATTTTCGTGGGTTAAATGCTGTAACAAAAATACCAGTTTACCCTATCCCTGACATTAAAGACAGTTTATCCTTAATGACAGGTAGCCATTACTTTACCTTGATGGATACAGAATCAGCCTACTGGCATATTCCCGTTCACCCAGATGATGACAAGACAGGATTTATCACACCGTTTGGAAGCTTTCGTTATGAAAGACTAGCTGACAGTTTGGCGGGAGCGCTAAGCACCTTCAAAAAAATTATGGATACAATTCTTACAGGACTAAAGGACATAAATGCTCGTCTATTTGGATGACATTTTAATTTTCTCAGATACGACTGAGGAACATGCTCGAAGAGTAAGAATGGTTTTCGAAAGAATTAGGGAAGCCAATTTTCAATTAAACCTAGGAAAATGTACTTTAGCTGCTAGCAAAATGGCGTACCTGGGCCACGTCATGAGTGCATCCGGCGTGTCACCAGATGAGTAAGGTGGCGGGCATAAAAATCTTTCCATTACCTCAGAATGTCCGATATGTTAAGAGCCTTTTTAGGATTGATGGGTTACTATAGATCTTTTATTCAGGACTTTGCAGTAATTAGTAAACCTTTGACCTTGTTAACTCCAAAGTATAATACATTTAGCTGGTGTGAGCCACAACAGAATTCATTTGAAGCTTTATAGGAAGCACTGAAGTCAGAGTCCGTTCTGGCATACCCAAAATTTGATAAGCCGAGCATTCTTAGTTGTGATGTGTCAATCATGCCATTTCTGCTATCCTGAGCCAGGAACATGAAGGAAAGGAGAGACACCTAAATTTTGCCAGCAGAAACTGCTAACCCTATATTCTTTTATTTATTTATGTTATAAATAAGGACTCTCTAAAATTCATAGATGAATGTTTCTGCTTCTACAATATACTTGGTACAGAACTGTCATTCCATGTGGTGCCATAACTGTAAATATTAAAACACACAGTACTATAATTTTGCCTGATAATTGTATGGATGTGAAACTTGGTCTGTAACACTAAAAGAACACATTACAAGAGTGTTCAGGAAAAAGGATGCTACGGAAGACATTTGGGCCTAAGCGGGAGGAAGTAAGAAGTGGCTGGGAAAACTGTGCAATGAGGACTTCATGATTTGTACTACTCAGCAAATATTAGTTGCCTATACGCATATGCTCATAGAAAGCCACATGTTCCATCCATGCAACCACAGAGCTGCATAACTGATGTAGCCAGTGCATGCATATGCAGTTGTCTCCATACACATCTGTAAGTTAATGTAAAGAAGTTTTCTTGTTCTGTATTTGTTGAAATGCATGTCAAAGAACAATTATATAATTAGTGCAGATTATCTAATATTAGAACTGCAACATTTTTGTCACTAAGTAAAAATGGAGTACAAGTTAACATGCTGTATTGCATTCTTAAATGAAAAGAAAATAGTTGTGCATGCAAGCACATGTCCCTAAATGGCCTGTCTTTCTGGTGGGCAACTTAATAAAAATTAGATCTGATATGATTGTATTACAGACCTGTTTAGACATCACTAACATCAATTGAATGCTCCACACTGCTACTTAGTGGCACGTTTAAATTCTTATGAACATTTCTTGTGTTGATGACACATTAAGAATAATACTGTACATTTAATGGGAATGCTATTTATATTCATGCACAGCATGAGAAACATGTAACTGAAGTCATATAAAGTAATAATCACATCATCACATTAATTATATTGCACATAAAAATGTTGAAACATCACCTGTGTCTTACAACAGTAATTCAATCTTTCACTTACTGTGAAAATTAACATTTTCATTAGGCAAGAGGTACAGATGCCCATTTTAAATCAATGCCACAACTACAGGTAAGTACAAATATAGCCTTCTGATCAGGAAGTAACTTACACACAGATATAAATACAGCTGAAATTTCAACAGGAATTTACTAACACATAACCGAAGTAAGCTGCAGGTCAATGCACTTCACGTCATCAGCGTCCAACAATCATGCAATGAATTCTTGAAAATGAAATACTGGATACTTCCCTGGTTTCATACAGTAAAACTATTTCCTTCAATAAGCAAGGATTTAACATTAATGAATGAAAACCATTACTGTAAAATTAAGGCTATAATATGTTATTTGTATTCGTTTTTTGGGTGATTCCCCGGCGTCTGAATTTTATATGCTGACGTTTCAGAACACTCTGTCAGTTCCATCTTCATAGGACGGAACTGACAGTGTTCCAAAACGTCAGCACATAAAATTCAGATGCTGGGGAATCACCCAAAAGAATGAATACACTATTCAGAACATGGCAGAAGTTTGAAATCAAGAATATGTCAGTATGCAGTAATATTTGTAAAATGTCTCTGGTCCTTACTGGACTTTTTTCAGGGAAGTGCCTAAATATGACATGGAAAATTATTGAAAGCTTTTACATTATTAAAATACATGGGTTAAAACATGGTTTACAAGTGTCATAAGACAGCTTGAGTAAATGTGTTCAAAAATCTTACTGTTACATGCAGATAAAAGTATTATTCCTTATGGATCCTTGAAACATCAGAGGTTGTGTGAAGGACATCCAATCAAGTCATTAGCAATCATGAGGTTTTGACCATACATTAAAATGTTCATTACAGTTTCAGCTACACTGGTCTTCTTAATTAGATGTAGATGGATTATGAACAGGTATTTATTATTTTGAAGAAGCAAGTACAGTCCAACTGCATTGGCTGCAAATTGTAGCTATTATGTGCATAGGGAGTGGATGGAGCAGTGTTAAATTAATGTTCCTGGTGTAAGGGTTGGGTTGTAACTATGATTAAATTAGTGATTTTTCATTCAGTATCGATATACAGTTTTAATGTTTAATAAATAATTTAAAAAATGAGAACTGCACTCTTCTGGGTTATTATGCAACGAGTAGTGGTAATTTCTTACCGATGTTTCAGAACAACCTATCAGTCCCATCTTCAAGCATCAAGAAATCCAAATTTTTTACCCCTGAAGATAGGGCTGATAGGTTGTCCTGTTACATTGGTAAGAAATTACAACTATTTGCTGTGTAATAACCCAGAAGAGCACAGGTCTCATCTGCTTCAAGGCAGAAGCGTGATATCATGCAATTTCAAAAATGTTTAACAAGTATTCCATCACTGCATATACCTGTCATAAACAAATAAATATATTTATTTGGATACTGGCAGCACTACACTCAGGTTGTTAGAAGTTGACACTCTGTGTTAACATTTTTAAACAAACCACTGTGAAATTCTCAGTGAAGAGAAGTGCAGAATAGAAAGCACACTAAAAGGATGAATACAATCAGGTTTGAAAATTACATTAAGAAATAAGTTCGCAAAATAATTTTTATCTACAAAGACATATAAGATGACTAATAAATTTTACCCCTGTTCATCTTGAAGCTCTCCTTCCCTTTCTAGGAAATACTTATTTTCATACCTTGCCCCATGAGCCAAATATAATTCTTTTTAATACAGTATGTACTCAAAACTGTTCCCATGCCGCCATCTGTCCATGTAAGAATCCCTCAGCAACAGCAGTTTGGATAATCATCCTTGCACTTTTAAGTGTGTGTGGTCTTTCAGTTGTATCCCTTTTTGCTACCACTGTATGAGGTTTGTATCCACGGTTTATATTTGAATACCATGGAGGAAGTTGGGGGCTTCCACATAAAGAGACCAGTTTACTAGAGGCATAGCTGTAATGGTATCTGAAACCAGTTTTTTAATTCCAGATTAGCACTGCAGCCCATACTCTTTATTTCCCTCACCCTGTGTTTCTCATGAGCCTTGGGATTCCCAAGTGGTTTCACCAAATGCAATATTTTCCCCATAATATATTGCCTGTATTTGGTGAAGGACTGTTGTATTTAATGACAGCGCTATGATTTTGTATTCAATATCATCACACTGAAAAGGCTGTGAATTCTTGGATTAATAATTTTTACACCGCAGTATTAATGTAATGTCAGATTTGTAACCTCATTAGAAATTACTTCTTATAAATGAAAGTGTCATGTAAGAGATAAGACATATTAAAATATAGCCTGATAATTTTGGTGCCTTTTGTTTCAGAAATTGAATCATCAAATGCAGTCTGTTAACATGGAAAATTTAGTATTTGAAGAAAAATTGATTGCCAAATGCCACAGTTGCTATTATGAGACTCTTGAAAGAATGAATGTTAGAAATGACAGGTTGATAAAGAATTTCCTGGAGTTAATAACTACTGCACAGGTGTGGTTCCTAGTGTTAAAAAGACCATTTCACATGCAGTTACTCCCCCTTAGCCAGTTCATCCTGAAAGATACAGAATGGAGATGTTAGGTTGCATAGCAAATTCCAAAAAAGTAAAGGGCAACAGTGGGGACTGGCACTCCTTATGTGCCTGGGCAATTTTATGCAGTTTTTGGGACTGCACATTTGCAGAAATATATATACACATAACAGTTTTTATGGCTGTGTACTGTTTTGAAAACCTCAATTTAAGCACTTTTAATAGAACTTGTTTTTGTGTGTATGTACGGCATTTCCAAATAATGTCCTTATTTTTTACATCTTTTCCTAAACATGGAAATAATAAGTAAATACATTTATCTCAAAACTGGATGTCAGAAATATGTGGGGGGATTTGACCACCTACTGAGACACTATTCACAGAGGTCACCACACTGTGAAAGCTGTCTCATATTATTAATGTGTCAAATTCCTATTTCATATCAGTGCCGTCTTTTATGTTACATAATTTGCATACTCTTCTCTAAAGAGATGTTTTACCCAAAACTAATAAATTTTGAGGCAACAGGTCAGTCTTGTATTTAAATACAATGAAGTAGAACAGTATACACTTCATAACAGTATAACATAATAAAAATAACACAAAAATAAACAGCACTTCTTTGAATTACAAACCTACCTATAATTGAATAAATTAAATTCATTCTGTATAAAGTAACATTATTTACAAATACAATAAAACAAGAACAAATGTTCATATTCCTACACATTACTACAGTTAATAAAATTACAGCCTATATTTCATAAAGCGTTTCAACCTCTGCATTGAGAACTTTAATGCTCGTATTTGTACTGGCTGATAGGTTGCATGGTAATATGAGAATGTATTGGTAGTGGCAGCTGCTACATACTTCAAGACTCTTAACAATACAGTAGATGGAAGTAAAAATTCTAGGCACATATTTAACAGCTGAATAACAGAACTCCAAAATCTGAGTCTCTTTAACTTCACTTTACTGTTTTTCTTTTATTGATGTCAGTGGCTAGACTATATTCAGCCACTGTTAGACAAATACATATGAATTTGGAGCTTTCAAAGGTTAACTGTTTGGGCAAAATCAAAATACTTGCAGAAAAACTCTTCCAGTGCCACATTGTACACTGGGACAGTCCCCCTCCACTGTACAGGAATTCCATAGCATATTCCATGACAAGGTGGTCAAACTTCAGAAGCATGTTCAAACAGGTCATTAGGAACAAAGAAGTTCTATAAACTCTAGGGCACTTTGACACCATTATGGAGTCAAGTGCTAACATATTTTAGCAATGCATATGGAGTCAGTATTTAATTAACCTTTATTAGTATTAATGTAAATGTTAATAACTAATTTTTTTAAAATGAACTATGTGCATACATGAATACTGCTAGCATCCACTTTGTTGAAAGTTCCAACTGAATGTTGTGCATTTTGTTTATGCTAGCTGTGGCAGTGACTGTGCACCTACTGGTTGCTGTCTTATTTCTGGGTTCCCTTGGTGGTACACCCTAAACTCAATGCAACTATACAGGAATGAATCTGGGTGAATAAACGGGTCACACCACTGGTCCACATCTTTCAGTCCATTTTCCTTGATAGTTTTCATTCAAGTAGTCTATTACCTCTTTTCTAATATGCAGAGATGCTCTGTCACACAGCATTTAATCCAAAAATACAGGCAGTGTAGACAGGCACGTAACATTCAATGTGTTTGCACAACATTATTTCTGTGGAAAGGCAACATGTATTACATATTCTGAATGTGTGTCTGTTGCCGTGCTTATCCAGTAAGCAGAGCATGTGCACCATTTTATATTGTCATCTGTGACCTGTCTGCCTGTACCATATTTTCCACATTACCTCACAAATGGCACAACTTTCAGAAAGAAGTTGTTGAACTTACTTTTTGAGACGTAATTACACATAAAATTTCATGAAAATACATCCAGTGGAAGCCAAGTTATTCCATGCAGATGGGAGGATGGACAGACATACATGATGAAGCTAATAGTTGCTGTATACAATTTTGTGAACATGCCTAAAAATTGCACATTGAACAACAAATAATTTGTCACTTTACAATGTGCCTCCTACGTGTTTTGGCCTTAGCATGACCATTATCTGGGAGGTCTCCAACAAAGGAATATAGTAATGGCAGATTCTGTTAAAGATGTGCATATGTGGAGGTAGAATGCACTGTCTTAAATTAAAAGTGTTAAAAGGATTTAAAATATAGACTAATTACAAATACCTTTCATATCCATGTCATACATTTTTATGGGAATATCTGTCCATCTTTGCAGACAAACATCTATATGAATTGTCATTCTATGGAGTTATTCCTGTGTTGTAAATAGATACTTACACCACGGTGGATATGTATCTGCAATGATGGACAGATTTTCACATGGAATGTAAAATATTTATATTAGTACTTGCAATTATATTTTAAACAATTTTAATTGAAAACACTGTATTCTGACTCCACATATGTACATCGTTAACAGAATCTGCCATTACTGCATTCTTTTCTTGGAAACTTCCCTGATAATGGCCATGCTAAGGCTGCAACATGTAGGAGGCACAATGTAAAGTGACAATTGATTGTTGTTAATTGTGCAACTGTTGAATTAAATGCTGTATAATCAGTGTAATGCATGGAACATGGAAAATATTACAGATGCTCTGTCATGTTGTAACCATATTCATCCTCTTGTTGCAAGAGGCAGATCCTCTAAATAAACCAGCAGGTCACTTGGTTGAAAATCTCTATCTGTAGCTATTAAATATTCCTCAATAAATGTGTTCCAAGTAGGCAGTTTCCTAGTATTCCATACCAAATGTTTGTTGAAAACCTCTGTTGAAAATTACTATGTACTGCTTCATGTGGATTTTTCTGCACCTGAGAGTAATAATTCTCTGTGTTCTAAACACTGCCACATGTCAAGAGAGTCACCTACGAACAGAATGTCAGGCACAATTTGTAGTTATGCTTGTAGCCATTCACAGAATTATATACAGCTGGTATGATCTCCCAGTATTTATGTTTAGTCCTCTTTAGGAATGACACAGATAAAAACAAACAGTGTACATAATCCTGCATACTGTCAGTGCAGCACCAGTCCACATGGAAATTCTTTTTATATACTTTATGTGGGTTTTGCTGCACTGCATTCAGAACAATGTTTTCTCTGAAACATTCACTCATGAGAATGAACCAGTATCTCTCAAAATTCTGAAATTTTGTAACTCAACAACCTGGATATTGTCACTGGTATTCTGTTACAGCAGCCCTACAACTACCACTGGAGAGAGTGTATATGAAATATATGTAATCATATTCCTTATTTGTAAATGTGAAGGGCATTTTGAGCAACAATGCAGTGCAACAAAACCCAGCCACACCAGCTAACATGTGCAGACTGTTATATCACACCTATTTAAATCAGTATTGGTGTCAAACAGATGTATACTTTACACTTTTGTGCTCCAAATGACCTCTAGAACATGCTGCCAAAGTCTGGCTAGATTGTAGAACACTATGTAACAGCTGACCTGTCTTACATGAATATAATTGACAGAAAGAAATGGAATGATACAATAAATGTAATATTGAACACAAACTTCACTGCGGATTTTTTCTGAAAGCAAGGCCAAGCATATACCAGCAATACAGGCCAGTACCCGGGAGCAAAGAACAAGATAAGGGCATGTGTGAACTGTATATAAGTGGATTACACTGTTACAAGTATGCTAAAGTTTTCAGTTTCTTATTGCTTAGTAAGGACAAAGAATTCATGCACTCTTTTCTGTTACAGTGTAACACATTTGTTCCTATATGCACTTAGAATGTCCTTATGCCTAATCCAGAACAGCTGTATACTTTAACTGTCATTACAGTTAAGAAACAGAAAATAACTGCATGTTCTAAAAACAGAAACAATACAGGTACATTTTAATTTCCCAGACATAATACATCCCAATGCTGGTATAGGGGGCCCCCATTGCCTCAGTTCCCAGAATAAATTCCCCACCTAAATGGGGCAACATTTTTTTTTAGCAACCAAGGCATAAAAATTCCCTGTACTCTTAAGGATCCTGTCACTTGACCACGAATTTGCCAACAGTCTGTTTTGTCAAATACACAGGGCCAATGGTAATGTCCTTTACTGCAGTATCTGACACATCATTACTTATATATTTATAAGCTTTCATTGACACTGCTATGTCGGTGATTACTGATAAATTCAAGATTTAATGTCAAAATTTCACCTGCAAAGTTAATTTTTAAGGAATAATTCTATGTTTATAATTTTTAAAATACTGGCTGTATTCAACATTCACTTTCTAATTGCATGTCTCTGCCTGACATACTGATATTTGGAAAGGACAATGACATGTTGCATCCACTCATGACTGAAAATTGGGGAAATATAAAAAAGTAACAATGTTTTAATCATGTAAAAATATTTAGCTCTGCAGTGCAACAAAACTGGCCTTTAACACACTGAGATGGCAGATGTCAGCAATGATGAATTTTTCACTAACACATTTAATTAATGAAAATTTCTAAAATGTACATACTGTATTTCCCAGCCCATAAGACACACTTTTTTCCCTGAAAAATGTGACCTGATTTTGACCTGCGTCTTATGTGCCGAGGGTAAGTATTATTTCCAAACTTATAAATACCCGTACATCTATTATACAACATCTTTATCGTGAGATAGTGAAAACAA
>Ga0209629_10001731_pt1 | contig 14146 bp, 7 predicted proteins | sample TergutCu122P5_FD_187286 | JGI IMG/M metagenome (GOLD analysis project Ga0209629, IMG submission 187286) | Cubitermes ugandensis P5 segment gut microbial communities from Kakamega Forest, Kenya - Cu122 P5 (SPAdes) (version 2) | ecosystem: Host-associated > Arthropoda: Insects > Digestive system >... | reverse complement strand
GTTGTGGCTTCACTCTCTCAAGGTCGCACAGCTGCTGCGCAGTGCGGTTTGTTTACATACAAATCAGTCCCGGTCATATTTGAACCACCTTGTATTTATATTTTTAGCGTGACTCGAAAATTAACCGAAGTTCTATGAAGAGCATGAACTCAGTGTCTTGGTATTTTAGAATTGTACCGTGACGTAAGAACTGAATTTCTAAGTTGGTATTATTTAAGCGAATTTCATGCATCGAATTTTTAAACGACGATGTGCAATGATTTCTGTTGCATAGCACATTAATTCTAAGGCAGATAACAAAAGACGAAAGAGGACCCCTTAGCCCTGTGTCAGCAGAGTCGAATGTCATTAATTTCAGAGGCCATGAGAGTCTTGAGGTTTTCACGACGGTATTGTTCAGTGCTCCGTTCTCCTGGGATATGACACCGCATCACTGGATAATCGGATCCTGTCTTTTGGAGGGAATAGAGTAATTTTATCTTTATTGAACTTTTCTGACCTTTAGAACCTTCATGTATTATATTCCTTCGAAATGTCAGGAATCTATTACAAGTGGCGCGGCGACATACCCCGGAAGAACGGAGCGCTTCAGAGGCCTTACTGAACAAGTGATTGATGTAAAATATTCTACGTGCTTTGTATAAACAAATTAATATATCACTGACTCTAATTATGTCTTTCGAGAAAGAGACCTATTTCCTTACTGGACTCACTTCAAGCTGTTTTAAATACCTTCACTTTCTTCATACGTTGATAAAGGCTGTTGTTATCTAGTCACTTCTATTTTCTACCTGCAAAACCCGCATACCGTATATGGAACTGCATGTATTGTTACCGTTTCATTATCTACATCTACAGTTCGTGTATACAGAAAAACCTGTAGCTGAATCACCTTCATTACCCCTGTGTAAGGACCACAAAACGACCAAATGAGGCCCTCTCCGTGGTTCTCTTTGCCAATTGTACAGAACAGACTAAGTGACAGCAACATTACAGGTCTAAATTAGGCTGTTTAAAATGGATGCGATTCTGTAAGTCATTAACAATAATTTGTCGTTTCAATCACACGATTCTTACAAGCTCAACACACTTGGTAGGCACCCATACTGCCTAAAAACCAGTATCAGGTTCTTAAAAACCCCTGTATGGCTCAGTAACGAGGCTTACCTTGTAGCACGAAATGTAATATTTCAATCCATTAAAGCCGTTGCAATTAATTTCGACTACACAGTGGGCTATGATTGAATTAATGATTCGTTTGTATAAGACTAGGCTTAATTTTTCACTCGTTAGCCTACACAGTTTATTGTATCAACTAAATGCATATTCTTAATTAATATAAGCATCTTGGAGAAACCCATTTGATATTTGTATTAATTACGAATGTGCATTTATTTGGTACAATAAACGGTGTGCGCTAATATAGAAAATGCACAGAATGGACAACTTTAAAATTAATTTTCCACTGATTTGTTACTGTGTCTATACTATATCTCCTAATTAAATTCTCGTCTGAAATAGTGTTCTACATGTCATGCCCTTTTAGGGTAGAGGAACTAATGAACCTTCCATAATTCGGCCCTCCTATTGTCACTTAAATCACTCAGTACTGGCTAGTGAGTGGACAGTCTGCTTTGTAACCTATTTTTCTATTCGCCACCGCTTACAGATCGGGTCTGCAGCATAACACCTCTCCTATCCCATTGATACGAGGTGAACCTACGCTCAGGTTAAAGTGGTCGAAATGTCAGCCTGGCCATTTACGTCCACCTGACTCCCAGTTTAAAAATACATCGATATTTTACCGCCATTTACTCCTAAAGTTGTATTCTCATGTGATAAGCCTACTGTCTATGCAAATGGAAAATTTTACCTTTTCGGTCTAATGCAGGCCGAAGTTAAGATTAATTAACCCTTTAATATCCACTATTAAATAAACGTCCCGCCATATTTAATATAAAGGACTGTGCAGTTTGGATATTTACATGCTTTGGGTAATATGTAAAACAGCGATTGTTTAATTGATAAACACCAACATATGCACTTTTTCACATTCAAAACTGTATTAGTCTAAAATGTTAATTTCAATGTTAAAATACATAAAAATATTTAAAGGTACTCCGACATGTTTCAGTCTTAACCGATCATCATCAGGGAGTAGGCCTGTACCTCGTTAAAGCCACTGAATAATTTAAAATTGTTTAAAAGTTTAAAACAATTTTAAATTATTCAGTGACTTTAACGAGGTACAAGCCTACTCCCTGATGATGATCGGTTAAGATCGAAACATGTCGGAGTACCTTTAAATATTTTTATGTATTTTAACATTGAAATTAACATTTTAGACTAATACAGTTTTGAATGTGAAAAAGTGCATATGTTGGTGTTTATCAATTATTGAATTGAAAAATGCAAGGTGAAACATTGAAATTCGAAAAAAGCGATTGTTTATGTACGGTATAAAATAGGTTATTAAGCGATAGCCCCTCTAATTGAAACACAAAGTGTTCTCCGTAAGGTGAGAATTGTGTCCATGTGTGTAATATTTGCCTAAAAATGCGTAATAAATTTCGACCTTTTTCTAATATTTTCAACAAATATATCCGATGTGCACAGTGCGTACTGCTTGCCGGTTCATAATTCTAGCATGTCCATTAGTGCTGTATTATTAGATAATGTTTAATTTCAACACGTCCTACTGGCACCGGCCGAAAGAACTGCGGAGCCAAGAGAGGAATATTTAATACGAACCTGCTGGTAAAGTTTAGCGAAGGAAACAATATCTGAGTGGCAACTGTAATTCTTAAAATATTTCACTTATTTTTAAAGGACATAATCAATTTTTAATACAGTTTGCTTTCATAAAGACCCATTAAAAAAAACAACGGAATGTTCTGCGAGCATTTCGACAGCAATAAGATTTTGTAAGATAAATGTCGCAAGGCGATAGTTTGTAGCATTCTACTGCCAGATAGCAGACGAACTACGTAATTTTGATTTAAAATGAAAGTGACCGATTGTGTTTGCTAAGTTATTTGTTGCGCATGAAACACTGGACTATTACTAACAAACTTCGTCTTGTCTTTATGTAGAGCCTAGTTCCAAATGCTCGTGGTATTCATCTAGAACTGTCGCGAAACTCTTTTCCTTGCACATTGTTGGTTGTCTGGATAGGGAAGAAATTAAATAAATCAGAGGTTGAATAACTCTTCCCTCCCCCCTCGCCCTCTTCATTTTTATGTAGGTCCGTATAGCAAATAAAAGGTGTCTTTTTGTTAGGCTTATTTACCTTTTATTTAAGCCTGCAGACACAGTTGTAGGCCTAAAATTCCATTCTTTTATATGGCCAGACAAGATAATTTATATGCCGTTTCAGACGCTGATTGTTTCTGTCTTCAAATCAATTTTATGATTACAAAGAGAGATGTAATCATGAAATGTGTTATTTTTCAGTCACTGCTACATCTATACGCTCGTCACTCCAACTTCGATTTTATAGTGGCACGTCACATTTGTAATTGCGTTTATTTTAAACAACACAATCAAAGGACTCTCTTTATTTTGTGTCGTTGCCCGTTCTACAACACAGCAGTTGGTGCAGTGCCGTTGGGTTAGAGGACACACTGGTAAGCCTTAAATCACTTGTCTTCACCCAGAAGAGCACTTGACAGTCGACATCACGGTAATGCCATTGTGTGTGATGAGGTGACATTAGTGGCCATACTTACTTGCGAATCTCGGGTCGTTGGCTGTGGCACCGTACCACCCAGAGTTGCGCATGTCGCCATAGTGCGTAGAGATGTCGGAGCCGTTGCAGTATTGCGCGGGAAACTGATGATGCGAGAGCTGCCCCACGTGCATGTAGGGGTTGGCTGCCATGACGGCGGTGGCTGCACCTCCACTGGGACTGGGTGCTGTTGGAACGTTGCTGATAACAGTGCCACCCCCACCGGTACTGCTGCCGGCACTGCTACCGCCGGTGCTGCTGCGATACGGAGATGGTGGTGCTCCGGATCCGGAAAGTTCTAGTTTTCGATACGATTCCTCTATCGGACTGAGGATGTCTGTGACGGAAAAGGGCGTGGTGTGCGGCTGGTGCTGATGGTGCTGTTTGGGGCTCAGGGACATCGCCAGATCAGCACCATTAAGTTCCGGAAGCAGGCCATGGAGGTCCGCCGCCGCTGAGCGGGCCAGGGCTGCTGCCGCAGCGACTTCCTGCTCCTGCTGGCTCAGGTTGGCCAGCAGCGAGAAGCCCGCAGGGACAGGAACCGACACGGAGGATGACGAGACCACTGGGAGAGCCAGGGTGCAGGAGGTTGCCCCCGCAGACATGCGCTGGCAACACTCTCGACTTGCCTCTTGTAACCCTGACTACAGTGCTTCTTCCTCTCGCGGCTGTGGAAACTCTTCAAGTGGAGCGCTCTTCTCCCCAGGGATGGAATTATGGGTAATAAATCAGCTGGAGACACTGTAGGGAGGAGTCAGCCGGACCTGGCCAATCAGACGGCGGGATCTACCCACTGGTGCTTGTGCTGGGAAGCCACGCCTCCCTCTCCCTGCACTGGCTCTCGCTGGACCCGAACCCACACCTCAGCCCGCCCTAACTAGAGCAGGTAGCGCGTCCATTACGCACTCTTGCTAGTTTCCTTTTTGTTTGTCAGAGGCAATAAAGGAACGAAGAACGGATGGTTTTCAAGAAGTCAGTTGTGATCCTGACATTCTTACGATTGTTTTATTAGGTCTTCCGGGTATAATGTCGATCTCCTTACATCGCACTACTTTTTCTTCCATCGAACTTCTGTGGGGCGAACAGGAGTAAGCCCATTATATGACTGCACTGCAAACCAGGAATATTAGCAGATTCTCGATGCTATATCCTAAACAGGCAGCAAAAACACTGCAACATTCAAACATTCACGTTGTGAGACGAACAACAAGCAGCTGAGGAAAGCGAAGAAACCATAACAAACAAATTTTGAAATTTATCTGAAACATTGTGAATACACTTTATGTCGTCGGTGTGTTTCAGCTTCATCAATTGAGTACATTAATTAAATAGTAATTAATTAATTTTTATTGATCCTACGTATATTGTTTTAGAGCACTGAAAGTAAGCCAAAATAATGAATGAAGATTTAGGAAACACTTTCATACATTTATTTAATAAGAAAAGCAGAGCACAGTGGCCAAGCGTCTAGGCTTTTACCACTCGAACATTTGTATCGTGGGTTCAAATCCCACATTGGGCTAGGGAAACAGAAGAATCTGGGCCATTCAGGCAGGAACGAGTTGTTGAAATCGGGATCTATTGAAAGCGGAAACGCATTGTAGGACTTGGGATGTAGGTTCGTCTACTCTGCTTTGAAGTGACAAAATCTATCTAAAATAAAAATTAGTTGTGATTAAATTACCAGAAAGATAAGACGGCGAATAACTTGCTCTAGTGTAACAGAAAGTAACTAATTTGAGGCTTTCAGAACTAGGTTTAGACAGTGCTGTAACAGACGAAATTTACTGCAACCCACACGATCAGTTATACTGTCCACTCTCCAAGCAAAAAAAGCCGCCAACGACTTACACATTCGAAATATCTTTTACATGCATTGTATCCTGTGCAAAAAATCTTTAATTTAACTTAAATGGCACTATTAATATGGTATCTTGATGAGTTTTAAAAGATGCAGTAACACTAAAACTGTCTCTTGTATCACCTCATCCTATTACCAATGAAAACTATTTACCTTTCTATCGTGAAAGATTTGCTGCAGTTTATTAACTATGACACGTTTCCCTTCAAGGCCTCAGTGAGGTCTTGGAGTGGGCCTGCTCTTTGCACGTGGAGTTTCAAGCCTAAATCGTGAATCTCTAAGAGGCTGTTAACCACAGCTCCTGCATGGTATGTTTCCCACAAGAGCCATCACAAAACTGACTTCTCTGACACTTTAGATAGGATACCATACTTTGGACACTGAAACTTCCCCTTTTTTGGGGTGGGGAGTGGGGAGGGGTGGGAGCGATTGCTTATTTGTTTTGACAAAGAATTGTGTCCGATTTGTTCTTAATTAAAAAGCTGTTCAAAACACCGCAGGTTACTGTTTTTGTTTTTGACATTTCTTTTCCAGGATAAGAGACGTGTCGTATTTCGGAGGTTAAATCTGCATCTTTCTTCAGGTGTAAAGCAATGAATTGGATAAATTGGATAAATATCAGTAATATCAGTTGGGGACCTGCAGATTAAGTAAGACCATAGCTTCCGTAGGACCTATACTTAAATAAAGAAAGAGAGTCAGCCTCGGAAAATTTGTAGGCCCATACCTTGTCTGGACAAAAACATATATGACAAATCTGATTGGAAGGTATGGATGGTGAGTCGCATAGGATTTGGAAAAATGAGGTAATTTTTTTTTTAAAGCAGACAAACTACTCAAGCATTCGCTTAGAGAGGCCAAGGGAAATTGTTAGTGATATACCTGCCTACCTCGGCGGCAGTTCTGACACGTGTTCTACATGCCTTGATAAATAGGTTGATGTTCAAGTAAATTACACGTGAAAATTAACGATGTAATTATCAAACAGTTAAAAAATTTTAAAGTTGATTAAAATGTACCTGGTAAATTCTGATCACTAGCTACTATCACAATGTGTTTCCCTTTCGCACCAACTCATAATTCTTGGTACTAAATAGGTACATTTTTGGAAACAAGGTCACTGTTTTTTTTTCGTAGGTTCCATATTACAATAATTTACGAAAAAGAAACAATAGTTGTCTTTATTTGCTGGTGATCTGTTTGTGATACAGAAACTCTCTCCTTCTCTTGTGTGTATGAGCTTACCTCGCTGACTCTTTTATTTCTGTTTTCGTAACAGTCATTATTTAATTTAGATTTTCTCCAGATTTTTTTTGAAGTAAGGTGGATTGAATATTGCCTTTATCGTTTCCTTGACTTCATCTTCTGTTTAGGTGCTGGTAAGTTTGTCTTCAAATTTGATTTAGAGAGATATTGTTTGTTGTTGAAATTTTTGTCGTGTTTGAAACTGATTGTAATTAGTTCAGGTCTGATTTTTTTTTTTCTTCTTCTTTTTACTTAAGCGTTACACCACTTGTACGACGTGACCAAATTTCCAGGGAAGAATCAGATAATAAAGTTACTGACAAAATTAAGTTCAGCGTCTCGTAAAGACAATTTTAATGACACTTTATTTCATATTAGATTATAAAATTATGGACGTGACGGTGGCAGTTGTTATGACGATGATGAAAACGATGACGACTATGATGATAATGATTATGATGGCGATAGTGTCAGGTTTAGATTTCTTGCAATGTCAGTGCTCTCAGCAAGTGTTCAGTACGTATTTTCTCACAATAAATGCCTATCTATTTGCTAGGTTTAAGGGACGCTTATTTCTTACATGGCCCAACAGTCCCTTGTGGGCCATGGCCTACTCGAATTTTCACGGTCATGCTCATACACACCGCACTCGGTAGAACTCCTCTGGACGAGTGATTGTCCCGTCGCAGGGACCTCTACGTCGCAACACACCACACTCACAAGGGACAGACATCTATGCCCCCGGCGGGATTCGAACCCGCAAGCCCAGTAAGTAATCGGCTGCAGACCCACACCTTGGACGGCGCGGTCACAGACGACGGCGCAGGGAAGTTTATAGGTTCCTAAAATTTGGTTTAGTGATGTCTACTAATACCTATTCCTGAAAATAACTAAATTTTACAGTACTGTTCTGTATCATACTAAGTGTCAACAGCTTCACGCTGCTTTCTATATATTCTACTATCCATAATACTGAAAGTTTTGGCCACTTCAGTAATCAGATGGTAGATAAAATGTGTCCGGATGAGAGGCAGCCAGAAACAAAAATTCATATCGAGAAATGAGTCCCATGTACACATGTCCGGTTTACATTATTACAAAGAAAGCCCTCAAAATTTTTATTCATACCCAATTGACGCGCCAAGTGACGTCCTTGCGCATCCTCAGACAGACTCTCGAGCAATGGCGACGCCGCAGGATAAGGTTGCGATTGCTGTGTGTCTTGCTGAGCTGAAGTCTGTGACAGCTATTCAGAGCCGTTTCGGAATTAAATATAGACGAGAGCTCCCACAACGCAAAAATATCAGGTTTTGGAACAACAAACTGAGGCTTCCAGGGTGTCTGTTGCTTGACAGAACGCCTGGTGAACCACGGACGTCTGAAGAAGACGTGAAACGCATCAGGAAAACGTTCCGGCGGTGTCCGCGTAAATCAATACGTGCCGCCAGCAATCAGCTACAATTTCCACTTTCGACTGTACACGGTGCTCTGCACAAACACCTCCAAGGACTTTACCAGATTCAAGTGCTTTGAGAGCTGAAATCCAGTGACGCTTTGGCTACGGCAGCCTGCAAGATGCTTTAAATCACGTGGACAGAATTCGAATACCGTCTTGATATTTTCACACATACACACACACACACACACACACACACACACACACACACACACATTGAAATCTGATAAGGTGGCAGTATTCAGAAAGAAGTTTAAAGTTTCCTTTGTAATGACGCAAACCAGACATCTGTGTAATAACAATACTTCGAAATATCAAATTTTCTTTTTGGATACCTATATTCCGGACACTATTTTTTTTGTCCTCATGTGATCACATTCAAAGTCGTATCAGTTTTCTTGCTAATCAGGCCCTATTGATAAAACATTATAAAATGTAAGTTGTGTTTAATATTGTAAATAGATAGCTTAGTCTTAAACAAGGCAAAGTTTACACTATGAGAAGCCTTTGTAGGCATAAAAGGGAAGTAAAGGTACAGCTCCACACATTCTGAACCTCGGAGCTAGAAGGAAATGGTGTGATCATCACCACGCCCAGGCAGCTGTATCTCCGGGAAGATCTGGTACTCATTTTAAAAAGACTGCGTGGACCTTGGGGGCATTTTGGTTGGCACGTCAAATTCCGTCCTCACCGGGATTTTTTCCTTGGACCGTAGCGATTCACTATACCAAATACAACAATCCGGGCGCCACTAATCTTTAACTTCCCCAAAACACTATATAAAATGCACAATGATAGTTGGAGGTTAGACGAATCCGGTCGGAAGTCCTCAAATGCACAACTGCTTGCGATGGTTACTCTGTACATTCTCTAACTTTATGCCTGTTATTGGCTTTGAAATGGATTTTGTAAAACAGTTTCTTTCGATGGAAATCTACTGTAATGATTGAAAAGTGCATGAGATGAAACAGACGCAAAAAACAATTAATACCAAAGCCTTTCAAGACATGGTAGTACAGTAGTCCCCGGTAATTTGGATCCCCGGATAATCCGGACAATTTTGGCCCAGCTATAGCCCTCTATTTCCCCCAGTATTCCGGTCATTGTTCGGATAACCAGGGGGAAATCGGAGACAATCCTACTCCGAGGCGAGTGGCGTACATAAAATGGGAAGTGCCCGCTAGTCTTTAACTCTAGTACCGTCTTATCTTCTCTCAGTTACATGGTGTTCAGTTTTTTATACACACAAGAAAGGGGAGAAAAAATCTAGCTCAAGTTATTAATTGCAGCATCGGGTGGTTTTAAGTATTCATTGTGTGCAATTGTTGTATATTTTTTGTGTTCTTGTCTGTCACCTTGAAGATGGGCAGAAGCGACCGAAATATGTCGTTGAATAGTGATATGTGGTAAACACAATTCGTCAGTGTGCATCTCTTTGTTTGTTACTTAAGCGTACATAGCTCAAGTCTCTTTGCAATAAAACCAACTAGACGCACCAATTTCACAAATTTATTTTGTCATAAAACTCTACACGTTTCAGACAGTTCGTCTGTCCATCATCAGGAGTTTATTCACTGTACACTCAGCAATGGTATACGTCATACAGGTTTGTAGACAGCTTTCGAGCAGGACCAGGATGGAACTGCGTTCTAGACTATACTAGAATCTGCAATTTCTGTGTTCAGAAGTTCAACTCTGCCCAAAATTTAGGTTGCAATGAAACCGGGGTGAGACTGTACGACCTAGGAAGTACGATATATGTGTGCTTCAAGTGGTAGGTAGGCGTGCTTAGAATGACGGTATGCACATTTTTTATTCATGCAGCACCTGTAATATTAGCGAAATGAAAAATGCATGCAAATATTGTCATAAATTGGAGAAAATATATGGCTTCCAGTTCTATGTCGGATGTTGTGGTAAGAGGATAATATTAAAAGGGGTGCTATTAAAATATATCGTTACCCAGGATATGACCGACTGCCAGGTGTCTGTGAACTCAAATTCTGTGTAAACGAAGTTTTTTTTATGAGGTGAGAAGAACAATTAAGGCCTACGGACTTCGAAGAGTCGGAAAGTTAATAACTTAATCCCTTGAAGAATGACAGTCATCTAAGTTATACTGCGGATAACCCATGTACTAAACCTTCATTCACACCTCACAAAAATAAAATCCCGCATCTATTACAAAGGCCAGTCAGTTATTGCTCTATAACGAATGTTACCTCAATCATATACGAAATGTACTGTGACAAAATTCGGACATTTTTAATGGTAGAGTAGGTGACGTGGCGTTACCACTGGTCTGTAAATACCGAACTTTTGAATTATGTATTCCTTACTATATTTTAACCGCAAGTACTATGCACGATCACATCCAGTGAAAGAAAAGTACTTCCATGCTAACTTTATAAGCGTATTTAAGTAGCTTAACACCTATTCGTTTATTCGTAAGAGCTGACATCTCTAGCCACATTGAGAGTAAATAAGTCTCCCGTTAACAGTGGCCTTTAATGTCACCACGAAACGGGAAATGAGACATTAAAAGAAGAAACACTGCAGTGCACTGCCCCTTCATTAAAAGCTTGTACTTATCAAAGCTTTTCCTCGAATGTCGCCTTGCTGCCCGCGTTTAATGCAGATTCCAGATTCTGTAAGGAACCAAATGGAGAGGTCAATTTAATAGCTCTCAGTGAGCGGTCAGCCAGTGTTTCTCACAGTCCAACACCAACTGTCGTTTATATAAATAGGCACTTTATATTTTTCTCCTGCAGCAAGGAGCAGACAAGCGACCTGCAGCTTTCGGTAGGGAGAAGTACTATTAGGACATAAGTACAGAACAAGGGACCGTGTCTGTTTTTACCATCGTCCTGCCTTCCTTGTAATAAGCCTTCTTCTTTTTCATCCACACTGCCCAAAATTTAATCTAAAAGCCTGTTTTTATTCAGCTCTACACAAAATCCGTAAAGTGAAGATAGTCTATAATGAGGTGTCACACTTCAACAGCTGTTTGCAGTAATTGACAAACACCAACACATGCACTTCACATTCAAAAATATATTAGTCTAGAATGCTGATTTCAATGTTAAATACATCAAAATACATAAAAGTACTCCGACATGTTTCGATCTTAACAGAACATCATCAGGGAGTAGGTCTATACCTCGTTAAAGTTACTGAATTATTTAAAACACTGAATTTAAAATCTTGAAGTTCAGTCTCGGTGTTGTGGCAGCAATACATGTAGCAGGTGTACGTGGTGACCCTTGTGGTGCCGTGCGTTGGACTGCCTGGCAGTAAATTTAAAAGTCCTCCATCCTGGGCAGTAGTCATAATTTAAAACCCATCGCCACTGAAGAATTAAACGAGCTTAAAGAATGATCCAACTCAATCGAAGTGCTCATTACTTACTTGATGTGAAAAAATACGATGGACATTTTGATTTCATATGGGTATTAAACTTGAATTTCTTGCCCCATTGAAAGTCGATAGGTTATGGTCGTCGTACTGTTTTATGTCAGTTCACCTTCATGTCTTGTAACGCTCAACTTTCATTAGGCTACAGCAAGTCCGCTGCAGAAAGCATTGCCGTTGGGGCAGCCAGTATTACTTATACTTAGCGATATTACCTGCTCAGTGCAGGTTCATGTGAATTCTATTAGGTCAAAGAACTAGTTCCTAATAGGAATATTTTCACGTTTTCTGTGGCATTGTTTCATGACGCCGGATCAACTGTAGGCATTTAAGATAAAGTTATACGATGCTTGATTGAAAATGTGGTTGAGCATTTGCAGTGAGCTTTATTTGTGGCCTATTTTGTATTAATGGCTACGCGGACTTTATGATCGAACTATAGTACGAGCCATGGCTCTCTTCATTAGAATAACAGTAATTACAATTTCAACCCAGTTTCTTGAATGAAATTTCCAACATTCGACAGCCACCTTTTCTAATCCTGCCAACCGGCATGTTAATAACACTAGCGGTAGTGCATTTGACCCGCATTTAGTACACTGTAAAGGTGTGTTAGATTAGACAGTATCGTGTAACGGAGTCTGCGATTTAGTGAACCTGTGGAAGCAGACCTCGACGCAGTGTGAGGGAGTAGGCCAAGAGCAATCAAACTCCGCCGTAGCAGTCTTGTGGCTTGAGAGTCTATTCCGTCTTCAAGCATCATCAATGGCATCGTTTCTCACTGGTATTATACCTATATATATACATATGAATCCCTTGAAACCTCTACTAGCCTGGACAAGATCTCTGTTGTTATTGTTGTTCAATTGATACCACTTGTCTTTGCTGAAATGGTGGCGGATGTTCATTCTATATAGTTTCCATTGCCAAGAAATGATCATCGGCATTTACAGATTTAATAACATTCTTTGTAAAATTACAGTAAGATAAATATGTATTACATGTGCATGTTTACTTACAAAAGAATAACATTCATAGTTTTGGAATATTTGGACTTTTTAGGGTCAAAATTAATTTAACTCAGAAATACATTAACTTATTTAAAACGTGTTAAGATTTCTTTATTTATTGATACATTTGTTTGTTCGTTTATAGATAGGCTACTTTACGACGCTGTTTTAACTTGACCTTGGCTTAATGTCTGCCTGTCACTTAATGACGTTTATAATTACTGAGGTTACGTATTTATCGTTATAGAAGAAGAAATGAATACGGCTCATTTATGGAAGGATTCTCGCAAGGCAATACCAAAGTACGTGGAGAAAAACCTCATGTCACTTAATGCACCACAAATCCCACATGGAATTGTCTGGGATGGAACCATGGTCTTCTCGGTGCCAGGCCGGCGACTAACTTCCTGAGTCCCAAAACGGTACGATTTAATGAAGCTCGTGGTTGGAAAATGATAATAAATTGTGACTATATATGTAAGACTATTTCGAAGTCATCCTTCTTCAAAAAAAAAAAAGTCGTTATTTCCTTCGCACATTTCTGTTATTGTCCAAACTCGTGCTCAATGACAGCAGACCTTTAGCATATTTCTATGATCATTTGAGTATCTTTAAGAATTACATAATTTTAAACATTTTTTATTCCTTTTTTTTCTTTCTTCTTTTTTTGAATTATGTTAACCTGACTTAGATGTGTCATAAACTCTCTGGCTGTTATGAACTGAAGGGTGCAGACCTGTTTTAACATACGTGTATGAACATGTTACAACTTGTCTTTTCTCCCATAACCTGTACGTACCTGTCTAATGCACTCGGATATTTTGATATCCTTAAGTTTTCGCCCTTTACAGAACAGTGCAAACTTATTCAGACAAGGCTGTCTCATGCCCTGTTCAGAAATGCATTGTAGTATCCAAACATGTTCTCACTTATCGTGACTTCTATGACCTGTTATGGACCCTAGTAGTGTATCCTTATATTTTCGGACTTGTCCAGATTTTAGTGATCCGTTCTAAACCCTCTCAACATGAGAAATCCTGCAAGATTATAGGTTCTGACAACAATGTTGATAGAGATTTAAGTCCTCTGGTTTGTTGTTCCATGTCGACTTCTAAATAGTTACTGATGGTTTCGAGAAGCTTGATGCCTCGGAAAATTTCTCCATTTGGTCCTGAAGAAAGAGGCACCACAATTCTCCGAAACTCTATCATTAGGTGTTTATCTGTCAACGCATCGTAATATCTCAGAAGACTTGATTTTTCAAGTATAAAACCTCCCCCAAAAGAAAGTCACACCGCTCCAACTTGTCCTAATCCAGGAAGAGTAATTTCCCTATTTTACGAGGGGTGATTGATAAGTAAGGTCTCCAATTGTATAAAATAAGTATCTGACCATGTAAAATAATAACAGTTATACCAGAATGTAGGAAATTTAAT
>Ga0209629_10001729_pt1 | contig 14151 bp, 6 predicted proteins | sample TergutCu122P5_FD_187286 | JGI IMG/M metagenome (GOLD analysis project Ga0209629, IMG submission 187286) | Cubitermes ugandensis P5 segment gut microbial communities from Kakamega Forest, Kenya - Cu122 P5 (SPAdes) (version 2) | ecosystem: Host-associated > Arthropoda: Insects > Digestive system >... | reverse complement strand
GGGGGGGGGGGCACATTTTTACTTCATTTTCAATTTTTATGGGTTTCGTCAATATTATGACGGGTTCGTGGATTGTTGGTTATGATACGTTATGATAGACCAGCCCTGGGGCCCACCCAGCCTCCTGTACAGTGGGTACCGGATCTCATTCCCCCAGATAAAAAGGCTAGGGGTTGGCGTTGAACACCCACAGCTACCTAGCGCCGAGGTCAAAGAAAGAACTATACTTGTATTCCCTCTCTGGGTTTACGCGACCTGTTCTAAGGCAAACTTTAATCTTTACCTTTTACCTCAAAAATCAAATCAAATTGAGATCACTTATGAGAGCTTACAAGACTTTCAGAAAGGAAAGACACTTGTGGGACGATAGAGTCAGAGAACAACTTCTAACTTAAGTGGTTTATTACTGTATAAACTGGTGGAAAGATGCTTAGAATGCGACTGCTGTGCTTGTAAGATTTTATGCTATGTCCAGTTTATGAATATTTTCTGAAGTGTCTTTCCTTTGTAAGACAGCCACTAACATAGCCACCTAGTTATTAAGACTACCAGTGTTTGGACAATAACTTGCGTATCACTGTAGGTGCCAAAATTCTTAACAGAGGGCGACTGCATCTTCTCTCATTATGAGAATCTGTGTTGGAAATTAAAAACATGGCGAAGGGAGCTAACTTTTGAAATTTTGTTTTTAATGGCAGTCACTCTTTATATTTGATCTTGCCATATCCACATGTTACAGAGAAGTGCACTTTCATTCACCACATTACACTTCATAACGGTAATGTTTCCGTTCCTCAGTTCGAATTCCGGCCATTTAACAGGTATCACGAAGGTTTCGCGGTCTTCTGAGTTACTTCAGAAGAAAATCCAGGATACTAGAAATATTTTCAAATACAACACGGCATTTCCATGACATTGTTCCCCTCGACTTTGGTCCGAAAACCTTCGTGGTCTTGGCTTATAATGGAGGAAAATAGTAAGTGGATCGTGAATGGAACAATGTGAAATGTGTTAATTTGGAACACAACAGCGACCAGTTACGTCAAAGAACACGGTAATTAGCATTTGGGATTGTAAAGCGGGGTCTATGTCTTAAACGCTATTTTAAAACAGCGATTGTTCCACGGAATTATTTCGTTTACCATCAGTCCATCAGTATCTATTTCGACAAGGCGAAGAGCCAGATTATTTTAGGCTACCATTACACTGTACAATCGAAAAAAAAAACACAAAAAAGGAGAAGCAGAGAAGAAGGAAATAAAAAGGATAATCGTAGAAAATAATATGGGCAATATGAATGAGAAAAAAGTATGCAAGCGAGAAGGAAAGTTACGATACAGCCTCTCCACACGAACCCTCCAGCGGATGCTCGCTCAATAAAATAATATGCTTCCTTTGGTCCAAATACCACTGCAGGAAATATGATCACTTTCTACAGTCTGAATGATTTTCAGGTGCTCGTAAATTTCCAATGTAAAGTAGCTGTTAAGCAATCTAAACAATGAGTTTGTCAAATGATGCCATATACCATTCAAAAATGCACGTTCCCTCCTGATTTAAAAAAACTGAAAATTAATTTAACAGAAATTCCACAAGACAGGAGACAACTTCCTACCACATAGGACCAAGAGCTGTGGAGGGAAACATTTAATTAAATTGCCGCGTACTGATGCTGTTGCAGAACTTTTAATTAAAAATTAACACACAAGTTCTCCGTTGCCAAATTTTCGACAAAATAATTAAGAGCGAAATATAGCGCACTGGAGAAATATATTTAAAAATTAATATGTTACACAAATAGAGTGGAATGTGAAAATTTGACACAGAAAATGCAAATATACAGAATATGTTATAAGAATGGGACAGATTCGAAAATTGGTGGTACAAAAATACAAATATGTAGACTATGCCATTAGAATGGGACGGAATGCGAAAATTAGGGGGCACAAAATGCAAACGTGCAGAATATTTTACAATAATGGGAAGGAATGCGGAAACGGGGTGAAAAAGAAAATGCACACACCTAGAATATGTTACAAGAACGAGACACAGTGTGAAAATTGGGCGCAGAAAAATGAATTAGAGTAGAAAAATGAGAATAGCAGAGATAAGTAAAATGTGTCACACGTCAAAAATGTTACAGATGTTCAGAGATAAACTAGGTATTTGCATGATGTTTTAGAGATAACGAGGGGGAAATATGGAATAAGGACGAAACACAGGCGACACTAAAGGGAAATCTTTGTAAATGGTCAGCCTATTAGAGATGTTGAGGGAAGAAGGTTGTGGATCTAAAATATTAGTTATATTGTGGACTTTACGTCTTATACCAGTCGAACATCAGAGATGCTGAAGGAGAAAGTGGTGTATGGATGAAATATTAGACATTTCGGGGACTTCAGGTGGTGCATATGTAATATTTGAAACGTTAAGGAAGAAAGATGGTACACTAGTGAAATACTGGCGACGGTGAGAGAAAGAGTGGTGCATGTCAAAATTAAATCATCTGCTTGTGACTAACTATTTCAAGTCTAAAGTTCATCTGCATTACATTTAAATTTAATCCTATTTCAAGGAAAACAAACAGCGAGGCAATTAAAATTACTGATTAATTAACATATTTTGGGCAGGAGCCCCTGTTGTCTCAAGAATCATACGAAACAAATAGGTACATCGACAGGACATCATGCAGAATTACTTAATGCTAAATAAAGCAGGTGGACCGACTCAACAGGGATGCTAATGAACTGGAAATTCACCGACACAACATGAATACAGAAGATGGCCTAACCTTAAGCAAATCCTGGAAACCGTTATGCATACGACAGCCTCGTGAAACATAACAGTTGATCACTACCATCCCACAGCTCACCCTCCTCGCTCCGACACTGGGCCGTTTCTCCCTCACATACTACAGGCCTCCACTTGGGGTCTTTGTTCTCCACAGTATGTTCTTCTACTGGGACACGCCCACTCCCCGTTCCACCCCTCCTTCCGATCGGTTCAGGTAATTTTGAGCCAAATCTTTACCTGTATCAACACCCGAGCAATTTCGTCCCAGTTATTCTGAGAACTGAACTGAGAGATTTGACCCAAAGTTCGTTGATGTAGGGAACCCCTTAGTTACGCAGCTCGGGGGATATCTACGCTGACCGAGCGATGACCCGAGTCCCCTAAAACAGGTTGTTCGGGATCGACATGTCCTGGCTATGCCCAAAAGGCGGCAATGTCGACACATTGAATCGTTAACTTTGAGGCAATTACCGACTTAATTCACAAATATCTTTATTCATATAATATTACAACCCTCTACATGTTTCGAGCATTATTATGCTCATCTTCAGGAGGTTCAATTGTATATGTACAGCATCTCGTACCGTTACTCTCTGTGAGCGGCCGTACGTTACACTGGTTAAAAGAGAACTTTGAATCGTGCCCACCTGGCACCTTTCGACTAACCTGACTGAGGTTTATTCCGTGCTTCTTCCTTCAGTTGTAACGCAAATGCCAGGGTATAACACGCAAAGACAGGGAACTGCTCGCACACTTCCCAGGTAAGGTGGCTAAATTTTTCTGCGATTAATCTATCGTTAACTTTAAACATTAAAATTCTGGGTTCGAATCTCAGAAACACTTCCAGCCAAAGTTATGCCCCCGCATAAGGTCTACTGGCTGTCTGTCACTGATCACAGCGATGCGGTAACGCAGGGATGACTAAATAGATCAAGGACCGTCGACTTGCGCTTTTGCGCTAGTCTCCGCCCTCAGCTCTTTGTTTGGTTGGTTCCCAGTTATTTTTCTTGGTTACACCACCTACGAAGATGGATCTAACAGACTGTTCCAAAACGTCGGCACATAAAATTCAGACGCCGGAGAATTGCCCAAAAGAAAGTGTTTTAGCTGTCTTTGCAACTAGCTGTGAAATATCTTGTAAAGCAACAAAGGTATAAAATCTCTTAGCATGTATAATCTTTATACACGTTACTTTAAATTTGTTCAAAGTCTGCCACACAAAACTTATCTTTGGCCTAAAATAAACAGTAACAGAAATCACGCTATGAGTCAGACACAAAGTTCCGAATATCAGAAATGATTTCCTCGCAACATAAATATTAATTTCAACATTAATTTCTTACATATGAGAACCTGAGTGTTTGTAGACCAATATCAGTAATTAAAACGAGTTTACTGTCTCCGCCATCTTCTTCCCATACGGTGGAGGAAACAGATTTTCGGCAACACTGGTAAGAATCTACAGGATGACACATCTCATATGGACACAATCTCAAAGAGTCAACACTTGATTGCAGAATATAGAATAAACATGTTAGTAAGTAATGTTATTGGAGCACAGTATGTCACTATGTTCCTGCTACACAGTGAGGAGTGCCAAGAAGTGTGTACAATGACCCACGTTTCCGTCCTGTTAAAACAAGCCACATTCATAAGGTTTTCTACACTCGGTCACCTGCTTCACGTTCTTCGTGATGAGGTGAATGACCTTCATACTGGATGTGAAGAAGTGATCCTGGGCCAAGATATGCCGATCAAAGGGGAATCCCATGGGCCTGCCGTAGGGAATCTTTCCGTCCCTGAGGTCGCAAGAACCGAAATAAGTTAAGACTGTCAATTTCTTCTTGCTGCAATTTGGGTTTCACTTACAAACAAGAATTGGATACATCCTGTTTCTCACTTATTAATTTATCGATCTATCAACTGTATAATTTAAACTAAAAACGTGTTTTAGACCAGGGTGCTGCGAGGCATATTTGAACGTAACAGGGTGTAAATACTAACATGATGGAGAAAATCCCACAGCCAGAAGCTTCATAATTTGTATCTTTGCCAGAAGTTTTTAGGTTTGTCACATCAAGAAGGGTTAGATGGGTGCAGCATGTAGAGCACATGGGAAAGATAAGCAATACACACAAATTTTTGTTCGGAAAATTTGAAATAACGACACCATTTAGAATGCATTGAAGGAGATGCAAAGTAATAATAGAAATATACCTTAAACAAGCGTGACAGCATACATGCACTCGATTCATTTGTCTTAGGACAGTGACCAGAAGCAGCACCAGCGAGTGAGATTCCGTAAATGCCAAAAATGACGAAATAGTGAAGGCAAATTGTTACTTGCAAACTTCGACTACTTTAACCCTAATTAAAAAATCCCCTAGTGCCTAACATACTTTATAATGCATGGGTCCCAGTTCAAGAGCAACATTTCACATACTTTTTAAACAAAGTGTAATGAGAAGGTAATTGTGTTACAATGAGTCCAATAGATGTTCACTGCCGGTTGCAAACATGTTACAATCTGGACTATAGAATGTGCACTGCAGTAATGCGGTATGTCTGTGTGGATTAAGTCTGAAAATTTAGCTGGTCCTGGGAATCGCACATGAAATTTTCTGAATGAAGCATGACAGCACGATCCATATGGCCATATAGCGCAATAATCACAGACTCCAAAATCAGCCTTTACAAAAGCAATACTGGCAGATTAGTTATACACATAGTGTCAGAGCAACCGTTGCTTCCCGAAGGCAGAGATTTTTCAGTTTGTGGCAGGAATAGTAAAAAACGAAAACGAAATCTCAGTTGCTGTGGGGCAGGCCCCAGTTCACTGCACCACTAGCACTTACCCTCAATATGTCAACACTTTGTTTGGAGCCACTAGGTTTCCTGAGCACAGAAGAAACAAAGACAAACCCCAAGACATGTGATGAAATTTTAAGCCCGTAACCGAATGTTGCTGTTAAGCAAGTCCCTTTCCTGTTTCCTATTCTGGAGGCCCGAAGGTCAAACCTCTGTTTTAAGACTGTAAATTTAGACTGAGACATTTCACACTGTCTTCGGTCTCTGCAGCCCAATATGTAGTAAAGTACATAGAGTTGTGACGCCTTGTTCGTTTCTTTCACTTCATTAATGTTGGGCTACTATCACTTGGTACTGAGTAGTATGAGCTACTGATAGAACTGCGGAATAAATTAAGATTAAACAAGTAAATTCTGGTTCCAATACTTCGCAAACGTGCACTGAAAGATTTGTCAGGTCCCACAATGGCCTTATTCTGTATTGTTATTAAAATCCTTTAAAACTTTCGCTTAAGATCTGAGCATCCAGAACAAAGTGTGGCCACCTTACAATATCCTTGTCACAGCTGGTCACAGCAGTTTATAGTTGGTAAGCCATTCTTTCACGTCTCCTCTTGGTCAGCAACAGTCGGTGCGGGGACAACACAGTGGCGATGACGCTGTAACCTAACAACACAACGTTCTGTTCATTTTCATTTATCAGTGTCACCTTTGATCTACATCGCGGTTACACTCCACAGATAGGCATTGACAACTATTCCCAATACCCAAACCCACATTTATTCCACAAAACATACATCAGGATTGCACTAGACCCACATCGCACTTCTGATGCACAAATATAGTTCAGAATTTCCTCAGATATCGCATGTAATATCCCACACATTTTGATGAGTAGGCCAGTCCCCTAAATACAGATCGCAGTTTTACTCAACAAATTTTGACCAATATTTTCCAAGATTCAAATAACACTACTCTCCATTGTAGTACACCGGCGTCCAGACGCCCTAAGATAGAGTGTATATCAGCTAAGCGGTAGACTATTTCCTCCTCCTCCTCCTCCTCCTTCTTCTTCTTCTTCTTCTTCTTCTTCTTCTTCTTCTTCTTCTTCTTCTTCTTCTTCTTCTGCTTCTTCTTCTTCTTCTTCTTCTTCTTCTTCTTCTTCTTCTTCTTCTTCTTCTTCTTCTTCTTCTTCTTCTTCTTCTTCTTGGTCATAATGACCATTATTTCCCTAGACCCATATCGCACTACAAATATTGACCAATATGCCCCTAAGGCCCATATCGCACTGCTAATATTGACCAGTATACCCCTAGACCCATATCGCACTACAAATATTGACAGGTATCCCCTGGACCCATGCCGTACTACAAATACTGACCACTGTTATCCTCTATATACCTTGCTCTTATACTCCACAAATATGCGCCAATATTCCGCTCGATCCACAGTGCAGGCTGTCCGGTCACTCTAACCGGTATTCACCTACATCTGCATTACATTTGTTCTTCATCCACTGAACTCATTTTCCCCTCACGCCAATATCACGACTGCACGCCAAAAGATGTGACCAGGAATCCCCCAGACCAAATTCACAACTATGTCACCCAATGTGCCATATAGTCTCCTACACTAATCTCAAAACTGTCTTCCTGTCTACGTACCTAACGATCCCCTAGGCCCTAGTCAAAATTAGATCTACATTGAAAAAATCTCATCTTTCTTACTGTTAATTCGAGATGGGGTACCGAGTTCGACCTTGTCACAGGCAAACATTTGGTCGCCGAGAATGGAACTATGCACAGCGCTCACACGAGTTCCGAGAAGCTTCGAGGTTCCGGGTCAATAAGTTGTCTCGACGCTCCACTGGAAACAAAATGAGCGCTGTGAGGAGCGGCAAGTGTTCCGTTAGTGGAGAGTATAAAACGGAAGTTCACATGAGTTTTTGCTGCGTGATTCAACATTTTGTACAGGCAGAAGAAATTTATTTGTAAAGAAACGATTTCGTTTCATTGAGCTGCATTCTGAAGTCAACGAGTTTTCTTACGGACTACACAGCAGTTCTTCAGTAAGGATGAGAAGTTCTGAACGCGGCGACTTTAAAAACTACTCATTCCCGCGACGCGAGGCCGTGTATTGCGGTAGATACGTGCACGTGCTTTGTGGGAAGCTGGTGCCTCCGTCTTCGGAACAGATACGGCGGCAGGTTCCTCAGAAATTCTGATAAACTTCTACGAAACTGTGCGATGTTATAACACTGAGCGCTGTAACCTAAGCCAGTTAGTGTTGCATTTCTGGCCCGCTCAGTTTCCTTTAATTATATCAAAAACAACAACAGCCACATAAAGATATATCATGTATAAAAAGTAAGTCACTGACCCCTGCAGGTTCCAGTATTTCGCAATTATTTTATTAATTATTTTTCCGATAAATATTAGCGATGTGCTCTTGAGATGTGTATAGGAACAGGTGTGAGTATTTAAGAAATGTGTGCATTGAGGTCTTCGCTCTTCTGGGTTCTTATGCAGCCTTACAACCCAGAAGAACGAAAACCTCATCGAAACTACGACAAAAGTCTGAAATCTCGTAAAGTGTCCATCGTTGTCCGACTTTAAACAAACTGTAACACGTAGACAAATTTCAGTATAAATTCCCTAAATTAAATTTCGTATCAGTCCGCAAAGGCATCCTCAAGTTGTCAATACAAAATTGGAGAAAAACACGATTAAGCTAATAAACACATTTTTGTAAAATTTTCATTACGGACAAGAAAGAAACTAAGAAGAAGTCGCTAATAGTAAAACGGCAATATTTTCGGTTGAGATAATAGAGAAGACGGTGATACAATTACGTTGCAGACCGGCAGCAGTCCGCAGACTGCTATGCAGGTGTAACATACGGATTTACTTGCGTTTCACGGCCACGCAGTTCAATTAAATGACTCCCCAGCGGGGGACATGAAAGGGAGTTCTCTGCCCGAACCAGGTGAACTCTGGTGTAAGGAAACGGCAAAGGATACCGAGCACTGCTGTCTTGGCTTTTCTTGTGATCACATGGTTCGAAGAGTTTACAGCCACCTACGACAGCATATTTCACTGTTGCGTCTGAATATAAAAACCTACAATTCCTTTCTCAAAGAAAAGGCAAGCATTTATATTAACAAGACAAACTGCTTAATGCTATTTAGGGAAATAACTACTGCTGATTTTGAGGATCATGTAAAATATAAACATATTTTAATATATTCCATATCTGTGCATAAAAGTATACATATGTATATATATATACATATAAAATCAACGAATTCACTTTGGTAGAATATATTTTATTACATATTGTTAATCACCAGCATGTTTCGGTCGTACTGACAACCATCATAAGGATGGCTTAAGAAATGCTCATAAAACATACAATAAACTGTCAATCTGTATACGTGAAGCCACTTGGCATAATGGTTAATATCATAGGTAATCCTTGTTATAATACAAAGTTCGTTCATATATTGATAAAACAGAAAAAAATTCAAATAAGGTTAAAACAGGTAAGACAGGGCGTGTTTGTGTTGTTGAATGAGGTTTATACGCACCCTGTTAAATGGATACGTGTCCTTTTCGTCGTCCTTGAAAAGGAGTGTCCAGTTGGGCGTCACGTTACGAGCAGGCTGCCTCTGACGTCAACCAACTCTGCCGAAAAAAAAATGTTCATACTTCCTAGGTAACCGGACTTCACTTTTCTTATTTTGTCGCCAGATCCTTATGCCCACAAACCCAATTGCATTACTACCTTTATTCACTTTATTTATTTATTTATTTATTTATTTAGCTCATTTATTTACGTATTCATTCATTTACAAGACGCACACTATAAATCAGATAACGGAGACTTGAAGAAAAGTGGAGCAATAAACTGGAAAGGGAGTGGAAGTGACAGTAGACTAATCTAAAGCAAAATCGCTGAACTTTATGAAAGAACTAAAAAAAACACCAAAAAAGTAGGATACGTCTCCGGACATAGATCTTTACCCGGCCCCAGGAATGCTAACCGCTACGTTGTGCATGCACTAAGGTTTAATGCCTAAAACAATAATACATGTGTACTTGGAACGTAATGGTCATAATAACACAGTAGGGGTGCTTGTAATGTACTGACTGTAGTAATATTTTGGGGGTATTTGTAAATAAATTATCGTATTAATATTTTGGGGGTATTTTAGTAAACTAAATGTGTAATAATATGGTGAAGGTACTTGAAACAAAATGTCCTTAAGAATGTTGTGGGGGTACGTTTGATAAAATGGCCGTAATAATATTGCACGGGTACTCGTCATGTAATGATCGTTATGTTATTGTGGGGGTACTTGTACTATAATTGTCGTAGTAATTTTGTGGGGATACATGTAATTTGTTGCCTGACTATGCTGTGGCGTATTATGGCTACACAAAGAGACGTTACGAGGTAACTTGCTGCGTGGCTGACGCCGAGGTCCCGGCTACCGACTGGCTGTATTCTGATTTATGAATGAATCAGCAAGCGTGGCAAACGTGAAATCAGCGGTGCGAAAGGCCGCGTTACATCCGGAAGTTTGCTCACGATCGTATTCCTTTTGAAGACAGGAGCGAGAACTTAACGCCACATCGATATGTGCACTACACACTACACGACAGGGTATGTCACAATATAATTCACAATATCCTTTAAGTCCACTGCTCAACACGCTATTCGCAATTCATCTCCGTACAATAACTTTTCTCCTAGCCCCTTCCAGATCTTCCAGCTGACTTTTCTTCCAAGATGTTTCTACACAAAAATTCTCATTTCCCCAGTTTACCTGCAAGCCCAATTCACTCAGCACAACATTATGAAGACGTTTTGGCGAGTGGACGACATGAGCCAATATTTTTCTTTTCTCCACAGCATCCAGGCCACTTTTGGGACCCAACCAACATACTTACCAACGGGTAAGAGTGGCTCTTTCCCCACAAATGGAATGGCAGGGGCATGCAACTCGCCACTCAGGTCATCTATTACAGAGGGTAAGAATGTGAGGGGGTATACACCCACTCTCCCACATCTATTCGTAGCCTCCTTCAATAATCAGAGGGACAAATTTGCCCTTACCGCTTACCCATAATTCTCAATCAGTGTTAGAAGTCCAGTGTCATAACCTTAATTTCGACGACGTCTCTCAGAACCAGAGAGTCAAAGGCGTTGTTCAGGTGTATGATCCATCAAAGCAGGCGATCAGTTTATTCGGTGTCAGCTCTGAAGTGTCCAGTCACTGTGAATGTTTGTACCTTCAGGCTTGGGAGTTCAAGGTCCGACAATATTTGCCACATCATTGTAAGAACTAGCAATACTCTTATTTTAATCTAGTTGTTTATTTGATATGTTTCGAAAGACTTGTGGATTCAGTGTCAGTGCTGGTGTGTTTACCTCATTGTAAATTTATAAAGAATTAGATAATTTCAGCTAAAAAAATTCTTGACTTTTTATGAAAACTGAAACGTAGGTAAACTTTTGCAGGTAAACTCTTGTAAACTGCGTTTACATAAGTTCACAACTAACCGCTACTCGCCCAATGACTCCAGTCCACATCATCATAAACTGCCCTTTAGATAGCCATTTCAGTATTATCCTGTCATCTACGCACAGACCTAAATTATCTTTGGCTTAACATTTTCACATGCACTGCTGATATTTCATTTCTCACTCATCTTATCATGCTTGATTTGATCCTGATAATATTTGGTTACAAGTAGAAATTATGAATTTCTTCCTTATGTAATTCATTTTCCATCTTTCTAATATACCTTCTACCTATGATCAAAACGCTACTCTCAAAGTTTACTTTTTTACAACATTCAGTCTAGTCTCTTTCCTTATCATAAAGTCCGTGTTATAGCCAATATTATTTGTCATTTCTCTCCATTGACACTCTTATTCAATCACAGAGTATTGAATGTGGGATTTTTGGTGGGCAAAATGGCAATGGGTCATGTTTCTGTCCGAGCTGTTAAGTTTATCCCGTCAATTTTAACTGTGGCGATACTCATCGCCACAAAAGCCCCATACTCATCTACCATCAGAGGGTGGTAGAGCAGGCTGCGGTACCTAGGGACTTCATCTCACCGCAGTCCGTAGCCAACCAATAGGACAACAAAAAACCGTAATTTAATGACACGGCGTGTGTTTATTTTGAAATTCTCGTCACGTTGTCTATGGATAATACTGTCTAATGTCGTGTAGTTTGGTAGAAATTTACCTACGTTTCCGTGGTGTCTCCAGCCTCAGTCTGACGGAACAAATGAATCGACGATGGTAAACTTGTACCCTGCGTCACAATTCAGACGACACTGTGCAGTGCTAAGTACACAGACAGGAGTAAGTCAGACACGTTGTAGGGAGGCAGCAAGAGTTGATGCTCAAATGTCTACAGGAGAGACATCTCTCAATAATTATCTCCTACGCTTAACTGATTAAATTTCAACCTAACAAGCACTTAGCGAATTCATTCTTCAAGCATTCCAATTATAACCTGGCCTGATAGCGCTTTGGACTATGTAAATGCTCAGAAACATTTGTGGTGTCACCTTAACCACACCCTCTTAGTCTACCCGGTGTAAGCAGCGCCACGCTGGTACCTTTGAGGAATTTACGTTTGTTGGTGAGGTGGCGCGCCCACACAGCTGCGCTAAAGAACGTCATAGTCGGTAACTCCGTTCAAGACTTCAATGGGAGTCACCATATGCGCGCAATGGTGTGGGTCGAATAAGCTTAAGAGAGCGTGGCACTCTAGCAGCCTGCCATTCGTGACTAGTTCCACAAACTTCTTTACTGCCACCGCAACCAGTAAGCATAGTAACGGTACCGTAGCCATGGAAACAGGGCTTTTCCCGTAGAAAACGGGCTGTAGTCATGGTAAAAGGGCTGTATCCGTGAAAACGGAGCTGTATTCTTAGTAACGCAGTTGTCAGCATAGCAAGCGGACTTTTGCCATGTCAACAGGACTTAAGTAATGGAAACGGGTCTGTAACCATAGCAACGGAACAGCAACCACCGCCACTGAAACGTAACCACGTCGACTGGAATGTTACCATAGCAACGAGATTAACCACAGCAACTGGACTGCTCCCATAGCAATTGGAATTTTAACCATAATAATCAGACTAGCCGGAGCAACTGTAATCATAACCGGACTGCAGGCCACAAAAATGGGACTCCAACCACGACAACAGAACAGAACTGTAACAATAACCTGAATGTACCCACAACTATGGGATTCTAACCACGATAATGGGACTAGCCAAAATAACGGACTTGTAATCATAACCGGAATATATCAACAACAATGGGAATATAAACACGATAACGGGTCTAATCACTGCAATGGAACTGCAATCATAAACAAACTGTCGCTACAATGGAATTTTGAATATACAACGGAATTAGCCACAGCAATATAACTGCAATCATAACCGGGCTGTCGCTACAATGTAATTCTGAACACGTAACGGAACTAGCCACAGAAATGGAGCTGTAATCATAACCGGGCTGTCGCTACAATGGAACTCTGAACATATAACGGGACTAGCCACAGAAATGGAACTGCAATCATACCCGGGCTGTCGCTACAATGTAATTCTGAACACGTAACGGAACTAGCCACAGAAATGGGGCTGCAATCATACCCGGGCTGTCGCTACAATGGAACTCTGAGCATATAAAGGAACTAGCAATGGAACTGCAGTCATAACCGGGCTCCGGTCAAAAAAAGAAAAAATGTAACAGAATCACAGAAACTGTATTAACGTACATCTCAAACAAATCTTTTCAGCTACAGGCACACGGTTTGATAGAATGAACTATATTTCTATGATTAGGCTATTGCCCCGAGTCACCCACTCAGAGATGAATTAATTTTCTCCCTTAAATAAAATAATTACTAAATGATAATCCCTGTCACATTGCCTAACCAAATGACAGAAGAACCCACTGTTATATTTACTCGCCCGAATTTCTGAGTCTATGGCTATTTGAAAAATTATATAAGTAACAATCGTATTAATTATCTAAATAACTAAACTAACTCTATAAAACAGATGTTTGAAAAGGTGCAAGTCAATTAGCAGATAAAGAAAGGCCACGCATTTTATGGAATACGGATATCAATTACCTCGCTCACAATACCCCGTAAAAAACTAATTACAAGGGTAAATTTTAAGGTGTGGCATCCCCGTTGTGTGTTAATACAAAAGTATAAAGAGTAAAGTCAAACACAACTATATTATTAATTATTAAGTAGCTACGTGGTGGAAGGTAGCTAACAACAACTACATGTTTCGGCCATAGCGGCCATCGTCAGGTTGTACAATAGCTTGAGAGGAGTTTGTAACAACAGTCAAAATCAAAATCATACTATCACAAATCACAAATCACAACATCACAAAAATGAACTAAAACTAAGACTGAATCAAAACAATACAAATTGAAACCAGAAACCAGAAAATCTGAAAAACCCAGAAAAAACCAGAAAAAACCAAAAAAACTAGAA
>Ga0209629_10001728_pt1 | contig 14152 bp, 9 predicted proteins | sample TergutCu122P5_FD_187286 | JGI IMG/M metagenome (GOLD analysis project Ga0209629, IMG submission 187286) | Cubitermes ugandensis P5 segment gut microbial communities from Kakamega Forest, Kenya - Cu122 P5 (SPAdes) (version 2) | ecosystem: Host-associated > Arthropoda: Insects > Digestive system >... | reverse complement strand
TACATTGGAGGATGTTGTTAGAAGAGCTAGTGAAATATCCAGGGATGGAGATGTGGTATTGCTCGCTCCTGCTTGCTCGAGCTTTGATATGTTTAAGAACTTTGAGGTTAGGGGAGATAAGTTTAGAGAACTTGTTATGAAACTTTAAAAAAAGCTATCTGGTTTAGATAGCTTTTTTATTATGATCTAATTGTATCACATTATCATAACTATAGTAAAAAGTATTAGAATCAGTAGTTTGAGCAACAATATTATTATTGTTCAAATAAAAATTAGTAACAACAACAACGACATTTACAGATTTAGAAGTTCTAATATCATTTTCGTTATATTCGTATATAATAGTCTTACTATTTCCAACGTGTTGTTTTAATTTTCTACCACCAAACCAAGTTAAAGTGTAACCCATAAATGAGGTAATATTTCCAACTTGATCACTGGCTATAGCATAGTTTGTACCAGAGCCAATAAAAGTAACAATTTTATCTTGGCAATCATTGTCGTAAACAAAGGAGTCTTGATTCAACCAAATAGTAGGAGTTCCTTCTGTATAAGTATAAGTGAGTCTTTGCGTCATATTTTCATTTAGATTATAGCTATCATAAGTTGTATTTATAAATCCATTATCTTCACGTATTAATGAATTTATTTCATTATATGTATATTTAAAAATTCTGTTCTATTCCATCCGTAGAAAATTGCACCATCAAAGAAATACAAATGATTTATATTTTTAAGAACATTGTGATTTTTTGGATCTTTTAAATCAATATATGCAGCTACAAGTGGTGTAAGATATATTATAATATTATCCTTTATAAAAAATTCTAAAATATTTTCTTTTATTGTAATAAATTCGAATTTATACATATCTTGTTTGCAAAGCTCATCAAAAATTAAGAATTTGTAGATTACTGTATTACCTTTGTCTAAATTATATATTGAAAAGTAAATATTATTTTCTTGAATATAATAATAATCTGGGATAAAATCTAAAATTTTCGAATGATTTTTATGATTTAAATCTTGAGAGAAAAGTCCATTCTTATTTGTATAGTAAATTTTAAACTCATTTATTGTAAAGTTATAACATTTTTTATCAGATATTTGATTAAAATTATTGTTTTCTAAGTTCAACGAACATATAACACCTTGTTTATTAATACTTGGATTATCTTCGTATTTCAAGTAATACATAATACCATTTAATATATAAATAAAATCACAATTCTTCATTATTACATTTTTTTTATTTTTACCTATTTCATATTTGTAAATGACATTACAATTTATAATTTTATTGTATTTTAAAAAATAAATAAATTTATCTACAACGTTAATATTGCTAATATCTCCTGATACTAATTTTATCTTATTAAAACCAAATTGTGGGATAATTATACCATCTTTATTTATCTTTGAAACATATAATCCATTCTCCGATAAAAATTTCCTCCCCATAATATAATAATAAATATAATTTCCTTGTTTTGTAATATATCCTTCATTTTTTATATTTATTGGATTATTACCAATAATATTTTTTATCTTTAACATATCATTTATTCTGTATTTATTAAAAATAATTATTGTTGGTGCTAGAAATAAAAGTGCTATTGATAAAAGTATGGGATTAAACGATGTAATATCTTCTTTAAGATTTTTTATTAGATCAATATATAAAGGAACTAATCCTAAAATCATAAGAAAATTAGTCATAATTGTTATAATAAAAGCTTTTTTTTTGGCTACATATACAAGTAAGCTTGAATAAATTGATATGAAATAAAAAACTAAAAAAGAAAATAATACTATAAAGATTAATGAAAATAAATTTTTACAATATATTTTAAAAGTTGTAACAATTATTGGTATTATTATATAAAATATAAGTATAATTCTTAATGGAAAATGTTTAGTAAAAATGTTACTTTTACTTATAGATATCACATTCTTTCATCTTGATATTATTTATTCAATAACAAAATAATGTTGTTGAATAGCTTCTATAATCATAATAAACGATCACTCTTCTAAAAAAGAAGAGTGATCAAAAAATCTAAATTATAGGATTTTAAAATTTTAAGCAGGGTAAATAGTGTACCAATATGGCATACCCCATTTAGTTCTATACAAACCCATATATAATCCTTTTCCTTGTATAAGAGCATGTGCAGCATTCAAAGCAAAATCGGCAAGAAAAGTACCTGCAAGACCTATAAATATCCATATAATTGGACCTAAAATTGAAGCAGTACTAATAAGTGCAGAATAAACAACTGTTGAAATAAACTTATAAAGTGTCCAAAATCCAAAAGCTAATAAACCTGCAGATACTGGCATTAAGCCGAAGGCTATTAGAACCTTTCGTATTACATTGGTTAATTGGCTATTTGAAATATAATATTTACCACTAAAATCAACTCTCATAACCGGATTATTCCTACAATAAGCAAACATATTAGCACCCAATATATCTCCAGGAGCATTATATAACTGCTTAAAATCATCTGCATTTATAAATCTACAAATATAAGGGTCATAATATCTGCTTTGTAAATAATAGAATTTAGTTTCCTCATCGTAGAAATACCCTTTATATCTAAACGGGTTATCTATACCTAAAGTAGCTGCCATTGTACCTGTGACACTAAAGATGTTGCCCCAGGCATCATAAATATATGAAACAACAGTATTTCCATTAGAGTCGGCTAATCCTACTACATTGTTTAGACCATCAAAAATATAATAATAGTACACGTTATCTTTATATAGAATTGAAACAGGCTTATTCATTGAATCATAACTATAATAGAAAGTATCATTTCCAGTCTTTTGAGATACTATTCTATTATTGTTTAAATAGAAAGTAGTTGTAATGCTATTTACAGTCTTTGAAGTCCTTATATTGTCTTCATTGTACTCGTAAACAATAGTCTTACTGTTTCCTGTTAATTGTTTTAGCCTTCTTCCACCAAACCAAGTTATAGTATAACCCATATATGTCGTAGGGTTTCCTACTTGATCTGAGACAATAGTATTGCTATTATAAGAAACAAGCTTATCTGCCCAAGTAGCATCGTAACCAAAAGTATCAGTTGTTGTAGGTGAACCTAGAGTTCCTTCTGTATAAGCATAGGAAATCCTTTGAGTCATGTTACCGCCTAAATTGTATTTAAACACATAGCTTTTATTAATAAATCCATTATCTTCACGAGTCAATACGTTTATTTCATTATATGTGTATTTGACGCTTTGTGCTCCATGGGTCACTCTAGTGATGTTCCCATTGGCATCGTACTCGTAAAGATAAGCATCGCTACACCTTGCAAAAGAACTGATAAGGCTGGTTTTATGACCATTTATTCCATCCAAATATTTTATAGAAACATTTAAACCAGGCACTTCACAGGATATATTTGAAACAGATCCAATAGCATTGTAGTTATAAAAATAACTCATGCCGTTATCTAAAGTCATTGAAAATAGTCTATTATCGCCATCGAACTGATAACTTGTTGTTTTAGTTACACCTGTAATTATATCTATATTTTCTGCTAAATTACCATTATTATCATAACCATAATGGAATTCAATAGAGTCAGATCTTAAAACGCTAACCGGTCTGCTTAAAGCATCATAAGTTATGTTAGTAGTAATGCTTTTATCTTGATTTTCAATTCTAACTAGATTACCGAAATTATCGTATTTAAAATTAAATACGTTCCCAACATTGGTCATTGTTTGTGTCAATCTATCGCCGAGTATCTCGTAGCTATAATATACAGTCTGGCTATTAGCATATTGAATACTTGTTAATAATCCTCTAGCTAAGTCGTAATTATAATCTGCAAGGTGTGTGCTATTTACAGCAACTGAAGATAGATTACCTAAACCATTATAATTTAATAGATAATTAAATCCATAGCAATTTATTTGGCTTAGTCTGTTATCACTATAAGAGTAATACTGTCTAAAATAAATATTTTCACTGGTTAAATAGTTTTCTACAAAGACTAATTGATGAAGATTGCTATAGTTATAATCATAACTTGTAGTTTCTCCTCTTGCATCAATATATTGCATTAACTTTCCTTTATTCACATTATAGTTATACTGTGTAAAATAACCTCTAGAATCTGTCACCTTAATTGCATAACTACCTGTAGAATCATATAGATACTGAGTCAAGTCTGTGACAGTCCCAGTTCCCACTTGAGAATCCGTTACATTACCATGTGTATCAAAATTATTGCTTGTATTAACATTTGCTGCAGTGCTAACTGTTTTTAAATTGTGGTTTGTATCGTAGGTTGAATTTACTTCATAACCCTTAGCATCCCTTTGAGTTATTACATCATTATTGCTACTGTAATCTAAACTTGAAACAGAATTCTGAAGGTCAGAGGTTTGAGTTAAGTTCCCATTTACACTATACGTGTAGTCTGTATTTAATATATCTTTATACAACTCAATACTATCAACATACGCTGTATTAGCGTTATTGTTGTATTCAAAACCTACTAATAATTCCTTATAATCAAAAGGAGCAGTACTTTGAGAACTTAAATATTGCCATACTTGTGGATCATGATTAAACTCTTTATATTCATAGGAGTATACATCATCTAATCCTTTATAACCTATGACCATTCTATAATGACCATTGTCGCCATCTAGAGGAATAGATGTTGCTCTTGCCCATGCAGAATATATAAAGTTATCTTCAGCACTTCCTCTAGCTGCTATATATTGATAAACATAGTTGTTTTGACCATATGCACCTAGAAGTTGCACACATTGCGGACTTAAAATGCTAGGATGATAAATGTCTAGTGGATCTACATTTACTATGGTTCCTGAATTGGTAGTCCAACTGGTTAAATTATTTGTGAAATCACTATTTTCAACTAAGTTATATGGACTTGCAGCATAACCTTCCTCTAATTGAAGAGCATCAAACCATGCATCTCCTTCAGTAAATACCATTCTTAACCTTATTGTATGGCTTGTTGAATTACTAGGTACAGTGAATGTAACCTTTAACCTAGTCCAATCTGTATTTCCAGAGATCTTATTTGATAAAGGACCATTATAAACAACTCCGCTTATTACACAAACAAATTCTAAATATACATCAGCATAAGCATGAACTGTTGAATTATGAGTATTGCATTTTGCGTAAGCAGAAGCTGTATAAGTTTTTCCTTCAGTCAATGGTTGAATTTGATAAAAGTGTATATTTGCTGCATTTGTACTTGAAGTAAGCTTTAAAGATCTGCTCCCAATAAAAGCAAAATCTGTAGCATATGATCCAGAGCCATATGTCGAACTTCCCCAATATGAATAAGTCCAATTAGCGTTCCTTTCCATACTCGGATTAGAGAACAGATTTACTACAGTTCTTTGAGTTCTAGAAGTAGTAGATACCTTGTTTAGTTTTTGCACTTCTTCATCGTAACTCTGATAGTTTGCACTGTAATCACCATTTCGAGTTGCCACAGTCTGACCCATATTGTTGAACTGCAATATAGAAATTTTATATTGATCAGGCGTATAAACATTTGTGTTAAAGTTATAAGATATATGCACATCTCTACCTTGAATATTAGGTGATACTGTTGTATTGTTTTCATAATATCTTGTGACTCTATATGGTACAGTTGTACTATATTCTAAATTCACAGTATATCCAAGTATAGTTTTCGCACTTATCAATAAATTATTCACATTATAAGCATAATAAGCAGCATTTAGACTATCATTTTCGTAAGTTATGCTGGTCAATTTGCTATAACTACCAGTAACTGGGGAATTAAAATATATATGCAAACCATCTGGCTTTAATATCGATGACAAATAATTCGAAGTATATATTAACTGTGTAACTCTGCTTGCACCATCAGTTATAGTACTTATTAGTCCATTTGAGCCATAAGCAACCGTTAGTTGATTATTATTGCTATCTAATAAATTAATTAATCTGCCTGATGAATCGAATTTAATCCTATTATTAGATTTGTCTGTGATGGTAATTAGATTACTAGAATCTATGGTCAGCGTTGTGTCTGAATCTAAATCTTGTTGATATGTGTTTGTAGCGATTTGCTTTGTGTAATACAGCTTCCTTCCAGTGCTATTAGTGTGTACATAGTTTAATGCTCCACTTGAATTTAGTTCACTACCAACAGTCTGCATATAGCTCAGTCTAAAGCCTAATCCATATCCTAGATCGACATCTTTATCGTTACTGTTATAAACGTGCTGCAAGTATATAGGCATTAAGTTTCCAGTTAAAACCACATCATCGATTACTAAACAAGCATTTCCAGTATTATCGTGTATGTTCACAGTACCTGCTATTCCTGCACTAATAGTATGATAAGTCCACATGCTGTCTAATCCAGTGCAATTTATATAGTCGATGGTCACAAAAGGCTTATTTACGCTGTTTTTACTCGAATAGAAAATATTATATGATTGTGCTTCATTGTTATTAAACAAAACAAAACCATAGTTAGCAAAATTGTTATACCAAGCATTCACAAGAAACGTAATATCGAATTCATAGTTTGTATACGTACTTTTAATGATCTTAAAATCCCTTATTATATTAGAATGAAGTGGTTGATTGTTCCAAGTTAATGTTGTTGGATCCCAATTTGCTGCGGGTTCACTTATATTAACTTGATTATTTCCAACAGCATTAAATGACGTTAAATGATATTTTGCTGAAGTGACCATGTCGCCAGAATGCAAAACAGGTAGAGTTGATATTTTAACAAATGAGCGTTCAACACCACCGTTTGAATTCAATCCTACACCGAGATATTGACTAGTAACATAATTACCAGTTGGGTTATATGAAGTCACTACAGTATCCAAAAGACTCGTTACTTGCACAGCAGCAGATATTGAAAGTATAACATGGGCATCATCCCATATTTCTTCGATATCGCCTAATATAGAACCATCTTCTGTATTTACTATCTCTTGAGCATTTAATATAGGATTCAACGTTAAAGATACTATTTCAATTTCTGTAGAGTCAACTGGATCTATAGTATTTTCAATTGCTATTTCCATTGCACATTTTTCTGAAATTCCCATTTTACCTTGCATGAAATTTTGATTTAGGGAAAATACAGTTTTAGTTTGATCATTTTTATCTACTAAAAATATTTTATCACCATCTTGAACAAAGTGAAGATTTTTTAGTTTTAAAATATAAGGTATTGGAACCACTTTTAGAGATGTATAATCTAAAACACAATCAACGCTTTGGGATACAAAATTAAATATAATATCATTTTGAGCAAAACTATTTAAATAGCTTGCGCTGCTTGATATTTTTGGTATTAGTAATTCATCACAATTGCATGTATCTGGATTTTTAATTATTGCATTTATATCCTCTAACGCATCTTTGACGGAAAGATCTACTTGGTATTTGTCCAGATTAATATCCATAATTCCTTGGTTTTTCTTCGTTTTCTCAATAAATGAAACTTTAAAATTATTATTAGCATTCGAATAATTTTGACCATTTAAAGAAGAGTCTTTTATCAAAGTATTGTCTATATCTACTAAATTCCCGTTTTCATCAGGATAATGAACATCATAAGGATATTCAATTGCCCTATACTTATTATCCCTTAGCCTGAAATGTTTAACATTGGTTTCTCTCTTTTCAATTATATCGTATATTAATTTAAATTTTTCTTCTGGTATTGACACTTCACTAAATTCTTTTAATGAGTTCATAATAGCAATAACCTCCGAAAAAATTTATAGATTAAAAGCAAACATTTATATTAAATAAAAGTAAAAATGAATAATAAAAAATAGAATATATTGATAATAAATAAGAGGTAGTTTAATGCTTTAAGATATTTAAAGATCATTATTATAGAAAAGATATCAAATTGAAGATTTAAAAGAATCTGTTTACAACTAAACTAAATTTTATTAATATCTAAATATAAATGTGCCTAATTAAATGGAATAAACATGAAATAAATAAGTTTAATTGTTTATTAGCTTTTGTTAACTTTTGTTGTTTAAATTTTAAATCAATTTTATTGCCTTGTCAATTAGTAAGCATATTCCTTTTTTAAACACGTTTTTATAAATTAAATTAATATTCTTTTAGAATTTATGGAAAATAGACTGTAAAAGAATACTAGATAGTTTAAACTTGAAACAATTAAGCATTATTTGTTAATAGATAAAAGTTCATACTTAACTCCACCCTCGAAAAGTTGCAGTTAAAAATATTCCTCTTTTTTTAAAAAAACTTTTAGACATTTTTATCAATTTATTTTATGATCTCATTAAATTTCTAATTCAATATATAGTACATTAAAAATTTAATGAAAACATATCGATTTAGTGATACACCAACTAAGCCTACTTCGACTTATTTTTTAAAAAATGTTTTTTACAATTTTTTTTAAGTACAATTAAAAAAGCATCTTTAGATAAGAAAAATCTTTTGTATAAATTTTATTCCTATCCTATTTTTTCATAACTGAGTTTACTAACCAACTTTCTCAAAGTGATTTCATCTATGATATTTTGCTTAGCGTAAAGTCCCATAGCCTCAGCATCATATCGGAGCTTAAACACAGAAGTGGTCACTCCTCTGGTGTACTTATTTGCAAATGGATTTACATGCTCTTTTTTAAAGTTCAGCAGATACTCTAAAAGTGGATTTACAAATCTTCTATCGACTTCTAAGATTATTTTTGTCTTTGGCATAGTGTAAGTTTTTAATTCCTCAATTTTCTCCTCTAATTCTTCAAGTGATATATTTCCTTCTTTGGTTATCAGTTTAAGCTTATAAACCTTATTCACACCTGCTATTCCAAATCTTTCTAAAATGTTCTTTTGAGTCTCCTTTGAAACCCTTGCAAGGTATAAAGCTGCTTTTAATTTTAACCTATCTTCGTAGAGCAGTGTTAAAGCTTCTTCGCATAGATCTCTAACCTTAATATAATTAAATACTGTAGTCTCTGATACTTCAAAAGTCTTCGCCACTTCTACAGCCACATTTGATTCTCCGCGAAAATTCTTACACCTTTGCATCACTTCGTAGATGGTTATTAAACTTTGTATTAAGTTCAACTTTGATATGGACCTAAATCGCAAATTCGACTCTATTATCATCGTTCTGACAAAAAGTTCATCCGTTTCAGATTCTTTAATGATGTAGGATGGGATGAATCGGTACTTATCAAGCCCTGTAGCCTGGAAGAGGTTAGCAAAAGCAAGCAATCTGGATCTTCCACAAATTACGCTATAGACACCGCTTGTATGCTGAAGCACATAAATTGGATAAATTAAGCCCACGCTGGCGATTGACCTTATAAGATCTGCAAGCTCATGTTTTTTTGGTGGGTCAAACAAGTTCCAGCCAGAAGGAACATCTTGTATAAGGTCTATATCAAGTTTTTGAAGGGTATCAAAGTAATTAACACCATCATTAAAATTCTTTTCCCTCATTAAGGTAGCATTTCTCTCATGAGCCGCCCACTTTTTTAAATCCTCAGGAGTAGAACCGATATCTATCTTAGTCTCAGTAATCTTTATATTGTCGTTCTTCAAATAAACCATAGGTCTAAGGTCGGTTCCATAAGTGTCTTTATCTAATTCCATCAATTCTTCAATATTCATTTTCTATCTCCTTTTTATTATTAACCAAAAAATACTTTCCACTGATAATATATTATTCATACTTAAAAAATATGTTAAAAATATTTTATTAAATTCATTAACACTTTGATTGATAATTTAATAATATAAATTAGACATTAAAAAGAAGCTACTTTTAAAAGTAACTTCTAAAGCTGATTAATCTAAATAAAATGCTGTTTTTATTAAAAGTCATTGGTTCAACATTTGGGAAAAATAAGATCATCCTCACGATATATACGACTAAAAATAAAACTGTCATAGAGATCCAAAACCATTTGCTATTATATAATTTATTGATTATTTTAAGTTTTAAATTCGGTTTATAATGAAGTACAACTATTAAAAACAAAAGTGGAGGTAAAATAAATAAAGGGTGGTAGTAAAATGCTCCATAAAAATCCCCTTTAAATAATGCCAGATAGCTTCTTGTGAGACCGCAACCTGGACAAGGTATGCCTAAAGTCGCTTTTAAATAACATAGATTACCATTTCCAAGGATCAAAAACAGTATAAATGAAAAACCAATTATTAGGACATCTTTTAATTTTTTAAAAGTCAATAAGTTCTTTGGTTTGTCCATAAATTATTTAAATCGCTTTGCATTATGATAGCTGAAACGATTCCGAGACCAAATATACTTAGAATGACGTTTATAATAGAATTGTCTGTTGCTACGCTAGTTAACTTCATCTGCTCTTCATAAATTATCTTGGAATACTTATAAAACCAATATATTTGATAAGGGAAACAGAGTATGCAAAGCACTAAATCTAAACCTGGGTTGATATCACCCCTATTTGTATAAGCCTTTAACTCAGTTGCGGTGATATATAGCCAATACAAATAATAAATACCGCAAGTTACTATTCCAAGGAGCAACACTATAACTGGAGATCTAACTACACCTTTATTGTCAAAGTTATTATTCATTTTCAATCCTCCTAAATAATTAAGAATAAATTTATGATACCACTTAGTTTTACTTTACTACAGAAATTGAAATAAAGCTATATGTTTTATACTTAGTTTATTTATTTTATGCTAAAAATTTTAATTCTATTACAGATAAGACATTCATAATAATATAACAGAAAAATGCTGTATTACATCATAAATGACATTAATATATAATTTTATGGTATTATATTCTAATAATTTCAAAATATGGAGGGAGTAAATTTTGAAAAACAGAAATCATCATAAAATAAATACATTTTTTTTATTCTTAATTTTTATATTCACCATTATATATACTACAAAACAAGTAAATGCTGCATCTGGAAATGATTATCCCATAGTTTTAGTCCATGGAATTTATGGATGGGACAAGGATCAGATAGGGAGTTATAATTATTGGGGTGGGGATTTAGACATAGTTAAAATGTTAAATGACGAAGGCTTTAAAGCTATGAATGTGAAAATAGGCACCTTTTCTAGCAATTGGGATAGAGCATGTGAATTATATTATTATATAAAAGGTGGCACAGTTGATTATGGTGCGGCACATTCAGCAAAATATGGACACGAAAGATACGGAAAAACATATCCAGGATTATATAAAAATTGGGACGATATAAATAAGATCCATTTGCTCGGTCATAATTTTGGTGGTGAAACAATAAGGCTTTTAGTTGAACTACTTAAAAATGGTGATAAAGATGAGCAAAATTACTATGCAAACAATCCCGAATCAGGAATCTCACCATTATTTGAAGGCGGAAAAAACTCTGTAGCAAGCATAACGACTTTAGGTTCTCAATTAAATGGAGCAACCTTTGTAAACTTTGTTAAAAAATATAATGTTAAAAGCTTATATATAAGTCTAGGGGGACTTCCAAACCTTTATAATAATAATCCTAAATATGACTTTGGGCTTGATCAGTGGGGTTTAAAAAGGGGAGCCAATGAATCTATTTACAGCTATTATTCCAGGGTTTTAAATGATAGATTTATGAATTCAGGAGATAACGCTGTAGATGATCTTAACACAGATGGCGCACAAGCTTTAAACGATAAAACTATTGCCTATTCTGATATCTATTACTTTTCATATAATGGCAATAATTCTTATAAAAGCGAGCTTACTGGCTTTTATTTACCAAAAGAGATGATTTGGACTGTTTCTGCAACTGTTACAGGAAAGTATACACAAAATAATGCATTGCCTTTTGGAGACAAAGCATGGTGGAAGAATGATGGTGCTGTTAGCGTCATATCTGCTCAATATCCATTTAATGAACCACATAAGAATTACGATGGCATCTTTGAAAAAGGAGTTTGGACAGTCTATCCTACTCTGGAAAATTGGGCTCAAGAGGATTTTGTTGGTCTCGGCACCAGAAAAGATTATGTTAGATTATTTAATATTTATAAGAATATTGCGAAAACTTTAACGAGTTTACCTAAATAGTGATTATATGAGGAGAATATCTAACTTGTAAATAAAATGTAACAAATATTTGCATTTTGCATGTGATGTGTTATAATGTTTTTATAAATTATTTAATTAAAATTAAAAATAATAAAAATTTATAAAAGGGGGAGCATTATGACAAAAAAGAAGCTTAACCATGGATTGGCTTATCTTATAATAATGATATTATTTACCACAATATTCTTCTCATTTAATATGAAAACAGCAAACGCAGCAACTGGCAATGATTATCCTATTGTTTTTGTATATGGCTTTTTTGGCTGGGGCAAAGAAGATATGCCAGATTATAATTATTGGGGCGGAAAGAATGATATCTTAAAAGATTTAACCGATAAAGGCTTTACAGTAATGAGCGCAACTATTGGGGCTGTCTCCAGTGATTGGGACAGAGCATGCGAATTATATTATTATATAAAGGGTGGAACTGTTGATTATGGTGCTGCGCACTCAGCTGAAAATGGGCATGCAAGATACGGAAAAACATTCCCTGGAATATATCCACAATGGGATGGTACTTCAAAGATCCACCTAATTGGACATAGTATGGGAGGAAACACAATTAGGCTATTAGTTGAACTATTAAAAAATGGAGATAAAAATGAGCAAAATTATTATGCATCACATCAATCAGAAGGGATTTCTCCTTTATTTGAAGGGGGTAAATCTTGGGTAGAGAGCATTACTACCCTTGCAACTCCATTAAATGGTGCGACATTTGCAAATTATGTAGTAAAAAATTTACAAGCTGAAGGAATAGTAATGCTTGCTGGTGCTGCTTTAGGGTCTAACATCACAAAGATGACACTGGATTTAAAATTGGATCAATGGGGCTTAAAGAGATCAAAAGATGAATCACTGGTTGATTTTATTATAGATGCTGAAAATAGCAATGCTTGGAAATCTAATGACAATGCCCTTGCTGATTTAACAACAGATGGCGTAAAAAAACTCAATGATATGACTACAACTTATTCGGATATATATTATTTTTCATATAATGGCAATGCTTCTATAAGAAATCCTTTTTCAGGATATTATTTACCAAATAAAATTGACTTAACTACAAGTACACTTTCATCAATAATTATAGGAAGATATAAACAAAACAATGAACTACCAAATGGGGACAAGGCATGGTGGAAAAATGATACTACTGTAAGCGTCATTTCGGCTCAATATCCATTTGGAGAAGCTCACAAAGCCTATGATGGAATTATGGAAAAAGGCATTTGGATGGTAAATGCTACAATGGAAAACTGGTCGCACAGAGATTTTATTGCTGGTGGAACAAGACAAAGTTATTCAAATGTTTTAAATCTTTATGTAAAAATAGCAACAAATTTAAAGAACTTACAAAAATAATAAAGCTTAAAATAACTTGTGAAAAATCTCAAGTTATTTTTTTTATTTGATTAAAATTGAAAAGAAGGTCAATAATCTAAATAGGAGGGTTTATTATTTTGAATGCACTATTAATAACTATTATCATCATATTATTTATTTTATTTTGCCCCATCCCTATCATATTAAAAGCTAATATAAATGAAGATGGTGGAAGCTTAACTTTATATAAAAAGACTTTTAATTTTCCAAGCTCTAAAATAAGCACTATAACCAATGGAACATTTGAAAAAAAGCCTACAAAAAAACCAAAGAAGAAGAAAAAAAAATCTAAAATAAAAATAGATGTATTAAAGCTTATCAGTTCAATCAATTCAATTAAATTTAAGCCTACTTTTAGAATGAAACTAAACATTCAATATGGTTTTGAAGATGCTATGATCACTGGTATTTCCTATGGCTTTATAGGCAGCATTTTATATTTTTTAAAATGGATAATCGATATACCATTTAAAAGTAAAAAATACGATTTTAAAATCGCTCCTATTTTTGATAAAAACATCCTTTTGCTGTTTTTAGATTGTATAATTTGGCTAAATATAGCAAAGATATTATATATAATGATAATCATAATAAAAAATACTAAAATATCTAAATGAAATTTAAGGAGGAATTAATTTG
>Ga0209629_10001727_pt1 | contig 14152 bp, 9 predicted proteins | sample TergutCu122P5_FD_187286 | JGI IMG/M metagenome (GOLD analysis project Ga0209629, IMG submission 187286) | Cubitermes ugandensis P5 segment gut microbial communities from Kakamega Forest, Kenya - Cu122 P5 (SPAdes) (version 2) | ecosystem: Host-associated > Arthropoda: Insects > Digestive system >... | reverse complement strand
TTTGATCGCCGTCAACCAGTCGGCGCGGGCGGCTTCCAATTGCTGGTCGTCCCAGTGGTTCCAGGCGCGGAAATTGTATAGCCACGGGTCCTCCTTCGCGGCCACCGCAATTGCCTGGTCCATGGCCGCCACCGCCTGTCGGTATTTTTTCTGTGGACGCAGCGATTGGGCAAAGAGATAAAAATTAGCGCTGTTTTTCGATTCAACCACCGTTGCCCGTTGGGCGGCCAGTTCCATGGCATCCCAGTTTTTGTCCCGCCACGCCAATTCGGCGAGAAAACGCAGTGCCTCGGCCTGATACTGTGGATCTTTGACCAAAACCAGGCTTGTTTGCGCCGCCGCCGTGTCGCCCAATTCAACCAAACAAGCGGCCTGCACAATTCGCCGCGCCTCCGGCAGGCGTATGGTCTTTTCCGCCTCGGACAGCAGTTCGAGAAAGGGCTGGAATCGACCGTTTTCTTTATAGATTCGCCACAGTTCGCGTAACGTCTGATCGCGGTTCGCGCTCAAACGCAGGGCCTTCAGCGCCGCTTCCTGTGCCGCTGCCGTGTCGTTTTGCCGCAGATAGAGACCGGCCAGGCGGCTGTAGTCCGGCGCCAGAGCGGACTTCTCGCCACTGTCCGCCGTGTCCGCCGCCAGCGCCTGCCGCAGATCATCCACCGCCGCCGGAAAATCGCCACGGCTCGCCGCCAAAAACGACAGGCTGCGATAGGCCACCACCGCTTGGTTGTTTTCGGCGATGGCAGCGCGCAAACCCTGGCGTAGCGCCGGTTCCAGTTGGTCGCGCCAATCCGGCCGCGTTTCCAGGTAGCGCCGCAGGGCATCGGTGGTCTGAGGAGCAATCACCACCAAATGCCGCGTCAGTTCTTGTAAACGTTTATCGTCCTTGCCAGTGCCGTTCAGGTAACGGATGAAAAGAAAATGCGCCTCAATGCCATTCGGGCGTAAGCGCAAAAGTTCCTCGAATTCCGGTTGGGCCTGATAGGGATTTTTCTCACCCGGTGTGGACCAGGCGAAACCCCGCTCGAGAGCCGCCGTCGTCCGGGCCAGGCCGGTTTGCGATGGCACATCCAATGGCTGCAAACGCAGGGCGGCGCGGAAATAAATTTCGGCGTTTTTCAGGGCTGTGAAAATGGTGGCTGTCTCTGGCGCGGCGGCGGCTTCGGCAAGAAAATTGTCACCAAGCGCGATATACAGTCGCCGGGTATCATTGGCCGGAACATACCAGGGAGCAATGGGTGGGAGAGGGCGCTCCGCTGGGGCGGGAGAGGGCAAAACGCCGTAATCCGCCGCCGCTTGCAGCAATCGCGCTCGCGCCGCCGGCCAGTCGTTTCGCTCAAGCAGATTCAATCCTTTTTGGTATTGCAAGCGCGCGCCAGCCAGCCAGATAAAAAATACCGCCAAGAGCAGTGAAACCAGCGCGGCGGCAAATGTCGGCCACGACGACTTGTCGTCAATCGCCATAGCTGTAGTAGTAGTTGTGGTAATAGCCGTGGGATTGTGGGTTGACGCGGTTCAGCACGCAGCCGACGATATTGGCGCGGGACGTACGCAGGCGGCGCAGGGCGTCGGCGGCCAGCTTGCGGTTGGTTTTTTCCGAACGGGCGACCAGTACCACGCCATCGGTCTGCGGCGCCAGCAGCAACGCGTCCGAGATGGGAATCACCGGTGGGCTGTCGATTATAAGCAGGTCAAAACGCCGCCGCAGTTCCGCAAGGAGAAATTCGGTCCGTGCCGAAGCCAGCAGTTCCGCCGGGTTTGGCGGGGTGGCGCCAGCCGGCAGCACGAAGAGATTTTTTCCCTCGGTGGAGTGAATCATTTTGTCGATGACCATGCCAATGCGGGATGAGGCATTCGCATCGCTGATATATTCCTGATACAACTGGTCAACATCGGGGGCGGCGACGATGAGCGACTGAATTTCATCACCGCTGACATTATGCACGTCGAAGGCCGCCTTGGTCATGCCGCCGGTGACGCGAAACGACTCCATCATCTGATGGGAGAGCGCCTTGGTCAACTCTTCTTTTTTCACCAATCCCAGACCGAGAAGAATGGCGCCCAGCCGCCGCGCCGATTTTTCCTGATGCCCCAGAGCCTGCCGCATATCTCCTTCGCTGAGAATCTTTGCCTCGACCAAAGCGTTGCCGAGTTTCTGTGATTCCGGACGGTTCTTCCAGTAAATATCCACGAGCCGTCCGTCGGCCAAAAGCAGGTCGGCCTCGTTTTCGTTATCCTTCAGCGTGACGCGGCAGGTCTTGTTTTGTAAGCGCAACAGAGTCAGCAGGTCTTTCAGGCCGTAGTCGGCGAGCTGGCCGCCGCTGACCCGCCTGCCGAAGATATCGCCGACCAAGTTGGAGAAACCCTCGGCCTTCTTCAAATTGAAGTGTGATGAAAGACCGCGCTTACGCATGTCGGCGTCAATCAGCAGCACCCGTTTCCCTGATTGGGCAATGGTGAAGCCAAGATTGGCGACCGTGGTGCTTTTACCTTCTTCCGGCAGCGAACTGGTGACGAGCAGGCAATCAAACTCTTTTTCCAGCATGGAAAAGTGTAGATTGGCCCGCAATGTGCGATAGGCTTCGGCGTAAGGCGATTTGACGGAATAATGGGCCACGAAGGCATCACCGGCGTTCTGGCTTTTTTTGCTGAATTTCAGCCGCGATAATATTTCATTCTTTCGCCAATTTAAATTCATATTGTTTATAGGAATTAAATAAGATAGGAAATGTCATTGCGAGCCGAAGACGAAAAAATCCAAAAAACATTGGATCGCCACGGTTGCGAACAAAGCGCGGCAATCCGCGCCTCGCGATGACGGTGATAATCGGGTTTTGCCATGAAAATGGAATCAACTCTCATTTTTATCATCATCTTTAGCTTCCGGCACCAGCGCCAGTACCGGAATATCCAGATAATTAAGCACGTCGTCCTCGGTTTTCAGGCTCCGGTCGAAAAACTCCAAAGCGAAGGCCAGGCCGCAGCCGCCGACCAGACCAAGCAAGAGGCCGAGAGCCAGGTTAAACAGCTTCCTCGGTTTAAAAGGTTTTTCCGGCAGCGTCGCCAGGCCGACAACGCGGATATTTGAGGTGTAGCCGCTGACCAGGACGTTCGATTCTTTGATCTTCGCCAGCAGCGTGTCGTACAGGCTTTGGCTGGTGGTGACGTTGCGTTGCAGGATATTGTACTGCAATTCCTTGCTGCCGGCGTTGACGGCGTCGCCCTCGAATTGCGAAATGTTCTTCTCCATCACCTCTTCCCGGGCCACCAGCACGGCCCGTTGACTGCGCAAATTGGCAACCTCTTTTTCCAGCTCATTGCGCAGTTGCGCCCGAACTTTTTCAATTTCGCTGGTCACCTGAATCATCTTCGGGTGTTTGGGGCGATAGACCTGACTGAGTTTGCTCTGATCGACGAGAAGATTGGTTAGTATACTGTAGATGCTGTCAATGGCCGGGTTGCCGACAATCGAGCGGATATGCACCATATCGGCGGTATTGTTGCCGTAGCGCTCGAGTTCCTTCAGCTTTTCGTCAAGTTCCAGGCGTTTGTTGCGGGCGGTAAGGTATTCGGTATTGAATTCAGTGATTTTCTGGCCGATGACCTGCTGCTTGCCCTCGACGGAGAAGACGTTGTTGGCCTTTTTGTACTCGATGAATTTTTGTTCGTCGTCCTCGAGCTTTTTCTTGGTGGAGTACAGTTCGTTGTACATCCAGGCCACCGTATCCTTTGAGGCCTGCAGGCGGTTGTTGACGTTGAATTCGATGTATTTTTTCGCCACCGCATTGGCGATATCCATGGCCATTTGCGCGTCGCGGTTCTCAACGTCGATCTGCAACAACCGCGTGTTGCGCGTCGCCTCGATATTGATACTGTCTCGCAGCATGTTCACCAAAGCGTCGAGTTTCTGGTCATCGGTCCGTTCCTGGCCTTTGGCGCTGAACAACAGCTTTATGTTGGCCAGGAATTGTTTGAACAAACTCTTGAAAAAGTTTGATTCCAACTCCTGTTGCTGATCCAGTTTCAATTCGTGGATGACATCGACCAACACTGGACGCGAGGTAATCAGTTTGAAATGGGTGTTGAAGGTGAGCTGTTCGTCTGAAAATGAACCGCCGCCCAAGTCCTCGCCAGTGAGCGGTGAGTTTTTCTGCTCTTTGTCAATGACCAGCACCGCCGTGCCCTTGTACATCGGCGTCATCAAAATGGTGACGAGGATGGTCAGCGCCACGACGAAGGCGGTGACGGCGGCAATCAGCTTTTCGTGTTTTTTCAGCACCCGCGCGTATTCGGCGAGGTCAATCCTTTCTTCTTCCTGTTCCTGGACAGGTTGCATCTCTTGCATGATGGTGTTTCCCGATGGCGTTGATGGCGCTTTACAGCCAGGATTCCGGAATGTCGAGCCGGTCGCCCGGTTTCAGCGGCACATCCTGAATGGTGCCTTTGGTGACCTTTTCCAGGTCAATTTTGATGATTTTCTGCTGGCCGTTTTCCCTGCGCACGAGGGTGGCGCGGTTCGGAGCGGCGTACTGGGTAAAGCCGCCGGCCTCGATACAGGCGGCCAAAGCGGTCAAGCCCGGCTGGTATTCGACCGGCGCCGGTTTTTTTACCTCGCCGGAAACATAGACTTTCGATTCGGAAGTATTCAGCCCTTTCGCGAGCGGGATATAAACTGAATCCCCCGATTCCAGTCTGGCGTTTAAGGTCATGTCGCCTTCGTCGAGCAGTTTTTGCAGATTGATCTTTTCCGGTTCAGCCTTGTCGCCGCGCTCGTCATCTTTGCGCATCAGGTAGGCGACGGTGCCGCGCTCCGGCGTTACGCCTCCGGCCTTGGCGATCAGATCCATGATGGTGGTCGAGGAAGTCATCGAATAGTTGCCAGGGTTTTTCACCGCTCCGGAGATGGAAAATTGCAGGCTCTGATAATCTTTGACCTGAATATGCACCTGCGGATCGACGAAATACTGGGCCGCGAGCGGTTCCGTCACCTGCCGCTCCAGTTCGGCGGTGGTCAGTCCCTTGGCTTTGGTCGAGCCAATGAAAGGAAAGTTGACGAGTCCCTGGTCGGAGACGGTGATATCGACCTTCACCTGCTCCTCGCCGCCGGCGAAGATCGACACGCTGATAATATCCCTCGCCCCCAGTTTGTAGGCAGGCTGTGCCGCCAAGACCAGACCAGGCACAAGCAAGATAAGCAAGAGCAAGACATTACGGAACATCGTATCCACTCCATTTGCAGGCGGATAGGGCGAAAAAAATTATCGGTCGAGGTATCCAGCGCCCGACGCACGAAGGGCCATAGGGGCGATTCGTGAATCACCCCTGTGCCTTTGAGTCGTTATTATTCGTGGCCGAAGCTGTAAGCGTACTGCAGTTTGGCCATGATGAAGGTATCGTCATACGATTGACCGGCGGCGTCGGAATTGCGGTTGCGGTAGCCACCTTCCACGTCCGCCATCAGATTGTCGATGATCTCATAGCCAACCTGCGCCGACAAGACATACAGATCATCGGTACGGTCGCTGGGATTGAGCTGATAATCGCTGTTCTGATACATGGCCATGCCGGAAATACCGAGTTTGGACCAGAACATGTAGCCGCCTCTCAGTTCCAGGCGAGTTGCCGCGTAGTAGGAGTCGCCGGAACCGTAGCTGTTCAGGTCATGGATCAAACCCAGGTGAACGAAAGAACGCGGTTTACGGTCTTCGTCTTCGCCGCGGTCGCGGCCATCGACCAGCACCTTCCAAGTCATACCGTTGATGCTGCTCAAACCGCTCTCGTCAAAGCTACGGGAATAGTAACCGGCGCCGGCGGTGAAGGTAAAATAGTTGATTTGTTTCGCGGCATTCAGGGTTACCTGATTGGCAAGATAATCGGAGGAGCGGCCATCGTAGCTACCCTGCCATATCTGGTATTCAAGGTAGGCGGCGGTGGAACGGTTGAGATTGTAAAACAGATTGAAAACGCCACGGTTTTCCGAATAATCCTCGCCGCCGTTTTCACTCCATCTGATCAGACCGTTCTGATAGCGGGCGCCAACGCCGAATTTGTTGCCAAAATCGTAATAGATATTCGGTGAGAACGTGTTGGTGGTGTACTTCCCACGGCCGACATCGTTGCTGTAGGCATCGATATAGTCCGGGTCGCGCGTAACGCGCAGACCGTTTTGAACGCCAACGGTCAGGCGGTCGGTGATCTGGCTCGTGAGATCGAGATTGACCTTGCCGCCGGTATAGCTGTAATCGCTGACACTGCCGCCACCATAAGGCGGATCGTCACTGCTGTCGTAATCATGCCGCTCCAGCGTGCCATCGACGGTCAGTTTGGTTTTCGCCGTCTTGTAGACGGCCCGGATGCCGGGCGAAATGTTCAGCGTCGTGACCGCCGCCTTCTTGTCCTCGGTGCGGTAGAAGTTCGAGTCGTACTCGACCCCCACCCCGATATACGGCGTGATGTTGATCCGTCCCTGCGCCAAGGCGCTCGTGGCCGTCAAGACGATGGCGAGCGCGCCAGCGGCGGCGATGGATTGATAAATTTTCCTTCTCTCCATAACACTACTCCTCTTCTTGTTTTGGGTGATTATTCTCACATACTAAATGAGAACATCATAAATGGATGCGGAACAAAATTTCACCAGAGCAGTGTGGCATCCCTTGCAAATACCGTCCCACAACACAGATTCAGATGCCGCTGGCTGGACGGTTATCGGGGCTGGGGGTGGGGCGAACACTGTCATTTATACCCGGAGGCGGCGCCGTGCCGCCACCCCCGCCACCGATCGGGGCAATATCCAGACCGGGGCTGATGGCATTGACGCCTCCCCCTCGCATGATCGTAGCCGGCAGATTGGCGGAACCTATCATGTCATCCAAAGCGGAGCAGACATCCAGCAAATTCTGCTTCCTGTCCGCCATATATTTTTCTTGTTTATCATTGCCGCAAATAGCTTTCGCCGCCGCCGCCGCAATCTCCTCCGTTCGGTCGGGGAATAATGCCGACAATGTCCGGACGAGCTCCATCGCCTGTTCCGGTTGCGCCCCAGCGAGGGCACCGGCAATATCCGCCGCCGCGTTCGGATTCTCTCGGGCCACCGCCACCGCCACCGTCACGGCCGATTGCGGGTCGGCGGTGACCGCTTCAAGCGCCGCCTGCACCGGCATCATGCCGCCCTTTACCGCCTCTTGCGCCGCGATGTCGGCGTGTTTACCGGCGGCGATGTCACGGGCAATACCGGCGCTCACCAGTTGCGGCGCCGCCAGCATCAGGCCAGCCAGTGCCAGAGTTGCCAACATCTTTTTCCAGCCATTTCGTTTTGTCATCTTTTCCTCCGTTGTTGTTTACCGCATCTCGGGCTGCGGATATATCTCGGCAGCCGTTGGCTACTTTACCGTATCTTCGTCATCAAGTAATCAATTTTTATTCATAATTTCCGTAAATGCCCATGGGCGGGTTGCCGGGAAATTGGCCAGGTCGGTTTCACCGATGGTTTGGCTCAAATGTTTGTTCCACATGCTTTGCCAGCATAGGTTTCATATGAGATGGTCATAAGCTCCTCCATCAGCAGGCCAATCGTCCCATTTGTCCAACCGCCGTGCCGGTCAGCAGGGCGCGGGGATTCTCCCGGAACAGGGTATCGGCCATTTCTTCGCCGCAGAGTTTTTTGATCCGTTTGGCCGCTTTTTTCAAACTGGCTTGGCGCCGCGGATGCAGGTCACTGGCCACGTACTCAACCATCCGCCGCCGCAACAGCGATTCGGCGAAATCCCGCGCTGCCTGGCCAAACTGGCCATCGAGGCTCCCGGCGGTGATTTGGAAACGTGCTCCGGCATAACGCAAGGTTTCCGTGAGCTTCGGGTCGCGCAGCAGCGTCGGGTTGCGTTCCGGATGGGCGATGATGATCAGTGTCCCCATGGTCACGCATTCCTCGATTAGCCGCCGTGCCCCTTCGACGAGAAAAAGCGATGGCAATTCGAGTAGCATGGCCTGGCCGCCGCCGAGTCCCGGCAGACGGCCGTGTCGCCAGAGCGATAAGGTTTCGGCGCCCATGGCGATTTCGCCGCCGGGCAACAGTCGCAGCGGCAGACCGTGGCTGGCGAAAAGCTCTCGGCAATGCTCGACCTCGTACGCGATCGCCGCCACGTCCGAGCCGTAAATGCCGTTACAGTGCGGTGTCGCCACCACCGTTTCGACACCTTCGGCGAGGAGTTCTTCGGCCATTTTCAGCGTCTCGCCGTCGTCTGCCGCTCCGTCGTCGAGGCCGGGCAGGATATGGCAATGCAGGTCAATCATCTCGGCCTCATTGAAAATCGCCGCGGCTGCGCGCATCGTATTTTTTCTCCCGCAATTGCGGCGCTGTCAATCCATGAGTAAAAGAGTATAGTGGCCCGTGCCGCAAATACGGTGCTGGAATCGGCGCTTGCCGGAGAAAATGTCGCCAAGGCTTTTTCACCTGGAAATCTGATGGAAACGGCTGGTGTCATGGCGGCTCGGAGGATGCGTGGTAGAGAAATCAGAAATCTGGCCCGGAATTTTTCAGAAAATACGAAACTGTTTCGCCTGTTTTGATGCCGCTGAGTACTACCATTACAAGTGACGCAGCAATAAACGGCAAGGGTATGGCGTGGTTTATACACCTCTATTTTCTGGATGTCAAATTCCTGCGAAATTATTTACCATTTCTTTATTATCGACAATTTTTCCCCCAGAATTATGCCCGTTTACAGGTTGACGAGCGGCATTCATTTTCCACCAGTGACTTGGGCGGAACCGGACGGCCTTCTCGCCGTCGGCGGGGATCTGCGCCCGGAACGCTTGGTCGCCGCTTACCGCGCCGGGATTTTTCCGTGGTACGGCGAGGGAGAGCCAATCCTCTGGTGGTTTATTTCGCCGCGGCTGGTGCTGTATCCAGGAGAACTGCATATCGCCCGCCGCCTGCGGCGGACTTTGCGGCAGACGCCGTTTCAGGTACGTTTCGATACCGCTTTTGCCGAGGTGATTGGCCAGTGCGCGGCCAGCCGTCTCGAAGCCGGAGAGGAGACCTGGATCACCCCGGCGATGCGCCGCGCCTACACCGACATGCACCGTCTCGGTTATGCCCACAGCGTCGAATGTTGGCGGGATGGGCGCCTGGTCGGCGGCTTGTACGGCCTGCGGCTCGACCGGGTATTTTTCGGCGAATCCATGTTCAGCCGCGAAGATGATGCCTCGAAAATCGCCTTCGTCGCTCTGGCGCGACGGGCCATAGCCGTGGGTATTGAACTGATTGATTGTCAGACCACCACCGCCCATCTCCTGCGTTTCGGGGCGCGGGAGATTGACGGCGCGCTGTTTTCGCGGCATCTGCGCGAATGGGTGGCTTCCACTGTCCCCGATGGAGTATGGCATGAAGGAAACGAATAACGAGGAAAAGGCCGGCTGCGCCGTTTGCGGCGAGCCGCCGGCAACGGGCGCGGTTTTTTGCGCCGAATGTCAGGATATGGTGGCGGCGCTGCGCCAGCGCCGTCAAGATCGCGGCCAAAGCCAGCCGCCATCTGCCGCCGGCCAGGCACTGTTCGCCGACGAAGCGAGCGAACTGCCCGATGTGCTCGACGCTGTCCGCTACCGCGCCCGCGACCGTGACAACAATGCCTGGTATGTGTCGGTCAGCGAAATCAACGGCCACCCGGTCGAGATTTTCGCCTCCACCGCCTTCGACCGCGATCATCACCTGCAATCGCGCATCTCGAACCTGACAACGATTACTCGCCTTATTTCGCTGATTCTGCGCAACGTCTTCATGGGTGAGCGGCTGAGCCTTGAGAAAATTCTCACCCAGCTTCTCAGAAGTTCGCGGCAACCTGGTGATTTACCGATGCTTCTTGCCGGTATTCTTGGCAATTACCACGAAAATTACCGGCAGCTTTTGGAAAAGGAATCGGTTTCAGAGGAATGAAAAGAGCGATGCGTCCGAGGCTGTTCAACGCGCCATCTCAGCATTGCAGGAAAAAATCGAATGGGTTCCCTGACCTGCGGAAATAGCGTAGTATCCGCTGCAGCGCCAGCAGGTCGGAGGCTCTGAAGGAGAGTAACCATTCGTTGGTATTTTCCTCGTCGCCCACCGTTTGCAGGGTCTGGAGCCGCAAATCCTCCGGCGCCTGGGCGATCAGGTGGAAGATTTCCAGGCGGTTAAGGCCATGAAAACGCAATTCCTGGACCTTTTCCACCGGGGTTTCTTTCAGTTTCCAGGAAATGTCCACGGCGTCATCGCGCTGGAAGGAAATGGTTTGCAGCCGCTGGCATCTTTTCTGATGCACCGAGACACCGCGTTCGGTCAGGAGGGCGCAGTTGTCGTGGCCGGTCGGGTCGGGTTTGCAGCAGGACGACAGCTTGACACACACCGGGTCGAGGGTGGAGAGTTTCACGGCGTTGAAAACACCGGCTGGCGCGTTGAGCGGCGAGACGCCGCCGTAAAAATCCTTTCTGATTTGCTCCATAATCGTCAGGAGCCGCATCTTGCCCTCGCCGACGCGGCCACACATCTCGTCGAAGTCAGGCAGATCGAAAGCGCGCAGCAGGGCATCGCGGCTGTCGCCTTCGAGCACGTCGGGGGAAAAACCGTAACGGTGCAACTCCTGGCGCAGCATGGTGTAGCCGATTTCTTTCGTCACCTTGCGGCGGCGGATGCGGAAATCTTCGGCCAACCCGGCCCGCGCCGTGGTTGTCCGCAGCCAGCCCAGCGTTTCCTGGGGAAACTGGATCGGCTGGTCGGCGCGGATAATTTTGACAATATCGCCGTCGCGCAGTACGTGGTTGATCGGGTAAATCTTGTTGCGGATAAGACCGCCCTGACAGGCGCGGCCAAGGGCTGAATGCACCTGGAAGGCGAAGTCAAGCACCGTCGCTTGACTGGGCAGACAGATGGCCTTGCCGCGTGGCGTGTAGGTATAGATTTCTTTCGATTCTTTGGCGGCGATGACGTTCTGGAAGCCTATGGCGTCGTCGGCGCTGAGAACATTGAAGAATTCCTGGATTTCTTTCATGAATTCCAGGTTCAGCGAGCCGTCGTTCGATAGCCAGTTCTGCCAGTTACCGCGCTGGGCGAACTGGAGCATCTCCGGCGTCCTGATTTTGAAAAGCAGTTGCAGGCCGCCGACGACGGCACGGCTGTGCAGGCTGCGGTAACCGGTGAGTGTTTTCGGATTGGCGATGAAATCGCGGATGGTGCGTGGCAGGGGCTGGCAGGTGGCGTGCAGAACGTTCAAAACGCGGTAGCAACTGTCGGTATCGGTGGTGACGAGATGAATTTCGATTGGGAATTCGATGCGATCGAGCAGTATGTGGTTGTGACTGTCGTAATAGCCCCACAGATCCTTAGCGCGGAGGTTGACCTGGCAGTCGAGGCCCGCTTCACGCATTTTTTCGCGTAAAGTTTCGACCAGAGCATTGGCGACCGGGTTTTCACGCAATTCTTTGATATGGGCGTTGATGCGGGCGCTGCGCTGTTTGTAACGAAAGCTAATAGCGATGTTATACATCTCACGTTTGATGTCGAAAAAACCAAACAGCGAGGACAGGGGCGCGTAGATGTTCAAGGTTTCGTCGGATATCCGCAGCCGCTTTCTTTTCGGCAGGGCGTCGAGGGTACGCAGGTTGTGCAGCCGGTCGGCCAGTTTGACCAGCATAACCTCGGGGCGCAACGCGGCGCCGGAAAACAGGTTGCGGTGAATCAGGTGGGCGCGCTGGTGGCGGTCGGCTGCTGATTCTCGGGTGACATTTGTGCAGCCTTGGACAATTATCCGCACATAGCTGCCGAAGTGCCGTTCGATTACCTCGGCGGTCACTTCCGGCACATCCTCGATGGTGTCGTGCAAAAGGGCCGCCGCCATGATCTCCGGGTTGACAATCCCCATCTCTTCCGCGAGAATCCTGGCCACCGAGCAGGGATGCAGGATGTAGGCGTCGCCGGCTTTGCGCCACTGGCCATGATGCGCCCGCTCGGCGAATTCGAGGGCGTCCCAGAAGATTTCCGCCTTGGCGTATCCGGCCAAAATCGGTTCCATTTGCGCCCGGTAGCGGGCGGTATCAAAAGGAATCTGTTTCTTCTGCATGGTTTTCCTCGTCTAGGGCGGCACGCTTGCCTGGGGCGTTCATCAGGAGGAGCGTCCAACGTGGCCTGGGAAAAACGGAAGCGCATAGTATACCGTATTTTACAATTTTTGCGGAACGGAAAACCATGTTGACAAAAAAACGGAGCTGGAGGGGCCGGAAAGCCGGCAAAAACGCCGGCGGTGACGCCAGCCGCCGCATTGCCGGTCTCAGCGCCAGCGAGCGGGCCATGCTATTGTGGCTGCACGGCCGCGGTAAATCGGCCCTGGCCGGAGATATTGCCGGCCATATCGGCGCCGATGCCGGCCAAGAAGTTATTGCCCGGCTGACTTCCTTGGGCTTCATCGAGCGGCATGGCCGCAACCGCTGGCGCTTGGCCGCCGGAAAACTCACGACCGGTTGTTTTTCCCGCGCCGACAAGGGTTTTGGTTTTGTCAGCGTCGAGGGGCGGGCCGAGGATATTTTCGTTGCCGCCCGCAAGACGGCCGATGCCTGGCATGGCGATACGGTACTTGTCGCCCTCGATAAAGGCGGTGAGGGAGAGATTGTCGGCGTTATCGCGCGACGGCGGACGCTCTTGGCCGGCATCTGTCGCCTGGAAAAAAAGCGGCTGGCTGGCCGCTCGGCTGGCCGTCTGGCGAGCCAAGCACTCTTTTTACCGGAAGATGGTCATTATCCGGAAGTTTTGCCGTTCGCGGCGGATAGTCCAATCGGCCCGGAAGCCGATGGCCGGATGGTGCTGGCCCGGTTGGCTGAACAACCGTCGCCGGATTCTCTGCCGGGCCGGGCCGGTGTGGTTTTGCATGAAATCCTTGGCGATCCCGACAGTGCTTTGGTGCAGGCGCGCTTGGTCATCCTGGCCCACGAACTTCCTGTTGAGTTTCCCCGGGCCGCTCTCAATGAAGCCGCCGCCGGGCGTGGCCCCGATGCTGGCCAGGATTGCCCGGAGAATCGTAGCGATCTGCGCCGGGTTTTCCATATCACCATCGACGGCGACGATGCCAAGGATTTCGACGATGCCATCGCCGTCGAACGGCGCGGTGAAAATTTTCGTCTGTACGTCTCCATCGCCGATGTCGGCCACTATGTGCGGCCAGGCGGCGCCCTCGACGACGAGGCCAGGAAGCGAGGCACCTCCATCTATTTTCCCGGCTTGGTCATACCGATGCTGCCGGAACGCTTATCCAACGACTTGTGCAGCCTGAGGCCGGATGAGCCGCGTTTTTGCCTGACCGCCATCCTCGATTTTTCCGCCACCGGTGAATTGCTGGGCAAATCCTTTTGCCGGTCGCTGATCACCAGCCGCAGGCGCTGCACCTATAGCGAAGCGGCAAGAGTTTTGTCTGATGGAGATATTGCTCAGCCCTGGCAACGAACCATCTTTGTCGCCAACGAACTTACGCTCCGCTTGCGGCGGCGGCGTGAAGAACAAGGCGCCATCAACCTGAGCATCGCCGAGCCGGTTTTCACGCTCGATGCGGCGGGACATGTGGCCTCGCTGGCCGGGCGCCAGGCTGGACCGGCGCATCAGTTGATCGAAGAATGTATGCTGGCGGCCAATATGGCCGTCGCCGAGGAATTGACCGCGCGGGGACGCCGCGCTTTTTTGTATCGCATCCATGAAGTTCCCGACGAGGAAAAAACGGAAAATTTTTATCAGCTTGTCCGTGCGCTGGGGCTGAACCCGCCGCCACCGGCACTGAGCCCGGCCTGGTTTCGCCAGGTGTTGCGCCCGGCCGAGGGCACCGGCAAGGAATACGTCATCGGCAATCTCATCTTGCGTACGCTGCGCCAGGCCCGCTACGCTCCGGACAATCTTGGCCATTTCGCCTTGGCCGCCGCCTGCTACTGCCACTTTACCTCGCCGATCCGCCGCTATCCCGATTTGTTGGCGCACCGGGCGCTGGCGCGGCTCTTCGATGGCAAAAGTGAGGAAATCAACCCGCAACGGCTGAGTGATGAGGGCGACTGGCTGTCGTCGCGCGAGCGCCTGGCTATCACCGTTAGCCGGGAAATGAACGACCGCCTGCGCGTGATTTTCATGGCCGATCGTCTTGGCGAAACCTTT
>Ga0209629_10001725_pt1 | contig 14167 bp, 14 predicted proteins | sample TergutCu122P5_FD_187286 | JGI IMG/M metagenome (GOLD analysis project Ga0209629, IMG submission 187286) | Cubitermes ugandensis P5 segment gut microbial communities from Kakamega Forest, Kenya - Cu122 P5 (SPAdes) (version 2) | ecosystem: Host-associated > Arthropoda: Insects > Digestive system... | reverse complement strand
AGAAGAACAGGTTACTCAACAGTTTTGTTATCGGTTATACCCTTTGTTCTAAAATAGAACTCATAGTCTTTGCAGACTGTTTTTGGTGATGCAAAGATAATGAAAGTTTTTGTAAAAACAATAAAATTGCGAAAAATTATTTTGGTGTAAATTTCATTTCGTGGCTGTAGAGTACCACTTTGTGTATCCTGGATACCATTTCGTGGAAAAAGCGCTTTTTTTTTGCCGTTTTAAAAATTTTTTATATATTTTTGCTGCATAATTAATTTTTAAAAAACAACAGGAATTATGAATGCTTTAAAAACTTCAATTTTGACATTGTCCCTCATTATTGCAGGGACAATGTGGACAACGGCATCTGCCCAGATTAGTTTTAATAAAACTTTTGGCGGCAGCGACAATGATTATCTCGATGAATATATCTATTGGGGTGGTTTTGGAAGACCGAAAAGTATTAAACTCGCAACCGATGGTACAGTATGGATGTGTGGTTCTACAAAATCAAATGACGGTGACTTGGCTACGGCAAGCAATAATGACGGCGACGTCCCCGCCATACACGGCGGCAGGGATGCTTGGATTTTCAGCATAAATTACGGCACAACAGGTATTTAATCAATTACGAATGACAAATTACGAATCTACCCAAACCCGGTGCGAGACGAATTGAGAATTGAAAATGGAGAATTGAGAATTAATAAGGTTGAAATTTGCGATTTGTCGGGGAAATCCCTATTGTCCCAATCGTCCAACCTGTCCCAAATAAATGTAGCAAACTTGGCCTCAGGAATTTATTTCCTGAAAATCCAAACGGACAAAGGAATAGTAACGCGGAAGTTTGTGAAAGAATAAAAATTGTGGTTAATGATTAGTGATTAATAAAATAACCGGTTAAACGTAACACGTTTTGTAATAAATAAATTTGAAGTATTATAATAATTTTGTATTTTTGACGTAAATAAAATAGGAGTAATGACGTTATGATATTATTCAAACATAAAAAATGAAATACTATTTTTTAATTTTTAGTTTATTGGTTAGTTTGTGTGCAAAATCTCAACAAGAAGATTATAGCCAAAATAGTGAACAAAATGAATACAATTATCCTAATACAAATATAGGAAAGGGTTCTCTCGCCTTACATGTTGGTTTTGGAAATATGCTATATACAGGAAATATAGATAAATTTGTTAAACCTACAGTATGTGGAGCAGTATCATTAGATTTATATTTTATAAATAATTTTACATTTTCACTGACTGCAATGGGAACTACTACCAATTTACAAAAGGACATAACTATTAAAAATAAACTGTGGACTCCAAATGACACCGTAGATTTTCAGTCTTATGGCTTTTATTTTGGACGTTCTCTTTTAAATAATGTACATTGGAGAATCAATCCATTTATAGGTATTGTTTTATCTCATACAAAGTTTACCTCTCCTGATGGGACTACATGTAGAATTGGACCAGAACCGTCGCCAATAGCCGGAATAAACTTTTCATATAGATTTATTAATGTAAAAAAAGCAATGCAACAAAGGGACAAATATTCAGGAGAATCAGGTTGTTGGGGTATCAATGCCAGAATGACATTTGTACCATTTGCAGTACATAATAAAAGCGTTCCATTTTCTGGGGGTATATGGTATATGACAATAGGAGTAACTCTTAATATGTTTGGTATTGATTAATGTATTAAAGTGTAACAAAAATTCACCCTTTTTGGGGATTGATTGGTATAAATAGTGTGCGTAATTTTGCAAAAAATAAGCTCAACAAGTGGGGCGAGACAATGAAGATGTTATTACAATGTGTTGCAAAATAGCAGACGAAAAAGTTAATTATATATGATACATTTTATATCTTTGTCGGCGAAATTTGCGCAACATAGATTAGAGATAGGAGTAGAAAATGAGTAAGAAAGCAAATGAAAATAAAGCTATTGGTGACGAATGTAAATTGGTTTCGATTATAATAGCTACCTATAAACGTCCCGAATTGCTCCAAGCATGTATTAATTCGATTCGCAACTGCAAAAATGCGGAAAGTGAACCTTTTGAAGTTATCGTCGTTGACGATGGAGGTGGACTTTCTAAAGATGTCGAAAAGGATTTTAACGACTTAAATATACAATGGATTAGATTGAAAGAAAATATGGGTCAGCCGGGAGCGCAAGCTGAAGCTGTAAAATATGCATCAGGTGAAATTTTTGCTTTTCTTGATGATGATGCGGAAGTCTGTGATACATGGATAAAATCCATTCGCGACTTTTTTAAGAAATATCCTTCAATTAGTGCAATTCTCGGACGTATTGAACCTTTTGATACAAAAAAACTGTTAGCGAGAACCCGGCAGGAAATATATGATAAGCGTCACAGGCAGTATACAAACCCGAAGTGGTGTAAAGCATTAAAAGAAAAATACAAGCTGAATATTTACGACGACATTCCTTTAAGCGACCATGTCAGTGGTGGTTGTTTCGCAATTCTCAGGTCTGTACTTGATGAAATAGGCGGGTTTAGGCAAGACATGAAATTAGGAAGTGATGAACTGATGTCGAAACGCTTATTAGAGAGTAAAAATGCTATCGGATATTGTGCCGAGATGCGGATTTTTCATCATCACAACACAAGTTTTCGAGCGCTTTTCAAGATGGTCTATAATGATGGTTATGATCATGTGCGTATAGTTTACGAATTGAGTGAGAAAACACCTAAATTAGGTACAAAACTCGTGGCAAATCTGTTATTAAGTCCATTTAAAATCGTTGATTTCCCCGAAATTCTTCATTCAGACAGATTTATCGTTCGCGCCTATTTGATTTATACCGCAATCAGGTTCGTTAATGGGCTTGGGCAAATTGCTGCTTACAATAAAATCCTTCGGGACAAATCTAAAAAGACAAAGATTGGATGATGACAACAACGAGTTTACGCAAGTGGAAGGTTGGTTGGGGATACACGGCAAAGTGCAATATGTCATGTCCATTTTGTTACAGCCGGAAGGTTCGTCAAAAAGATGATGAAATTCCGTTAGAAAAAGCAAAACGGTTTGTTGATGACAATGCGGCTGAAATTGATTCTATTAATTACGGAACAGGAGAATGTGTTCTTTCGCATAATTGGGGTAAACTTGCCGCTTATGTGCGAAACAATTATCCCACAATCCGGCAGTCTCTTACTACAAATGGTTCCCTTGCACATCAAATTGCAACAAACAAGTGTGATGCAGAACAAATAGTGCGTATGATAGACGAAATTGATGTTTCTTTAGATTTTTGCGAGCATTCCAAGCATAACCAATCAAGAAGAAACGAGAATGCTTTTAACTGGTCTTTGGACACTTTGGAGTTCTGTAAAAAAAACGAACTAATTTCGACGATTGTTATGGTTGGATATGCAGAAACACTTACTCCGCAAAATTTGGATGGAATATTTTCGCTGGCAAGTAACTATCATTCATTTGTCAGGATTAATGTCTTGCGTCCTGTAAAAGGTACCCAGTTGCCACCTCCCTCAAATACGGAAATGCACATTGCACTGCAATACATTCTATGCCGATACAAGACTGTTTCTCTGTGCGATCCTCTTTTTGGATCACTCTATGATCCAAGTGAGTGCAAGCCGCAACATGTTATCAATAGTTGCCGTATCCTTCCCGATGGAATGATTACACCATCCACCTATTTGATAGAGCCCCAATGGTTTACTGAAAATATATGTAACAGCACACAACTGCGACGTATTTCTGATGCTGATGCGTTTCAAAAAATAGAAAGCGCTATCATACCAAAGGCATGCAATACATGTAATTATCAGGACAATTGTCGTGGCGGCGCAACTGACAGAAGAATTTTGCATTACGACAGCCTAACGGAGCGTGATCCGTATTGTCCGTTTCGAGACTCAAATATGATATATGAACAGATTCCATTGCAACGCTCCGGTCGAATAAACAGTTATCCGACAGTTCACGACGGATACCTTCCAACACTTATTTTTGATTATTAAGAAGTAAAGATGATTATACCAACGCTCATGTACCATTCTGTTGATAGTGAAGCTTATGACTATTTAACAGTTTCAGTGGAAAGTTTCTGTAAACAGATTCGATTTCTCAGTGAAAATTACACTATTCTTCCTATAAAAGATGCCTTTAGATTTGCAAAAAAACAGTTAGAAACAGTCGAAAATCCTCTTGTAATTACATTCGATGATGGTTTTTTGGATAATTATCTCCATGCGCTTCCCATACTTGAGCAATACAATGCAAAAGCAGTTTTTTTTATTCCTGCTGCATATATTGGAAAAGATAATCGCTGGGATCATAAGGCGTATAGAATTGTTCCTCATCTGAACGCAAAACAAATTGTTGAACTCCATAAGCTCGGATATGAAATTGGAAATCACACTTTGACCCATCAGAGAATTACAAAACTTTCACCCGAAGAGATCAATTTTGAATATTGCGAAGCAAACCGGATTTTGATGGAGACAACCGGAGTCTATCCCGAATTTTTCGCATTCCCCTACGGCGCTTCCGATCCTATAAGCGCTGATATTTGCCGCAACTGTTTTTCCGCCGGATTTACAACTGTCAGGGAAGGCTATTTTGATTGGAACAAAGATTCTGCTCAAATTAGAAGAATTTATGTCTCTCCCGATGATACCGCTGATACGTTAGAAAAAAAAATAGATTGTTATAGGAAGGGGCTTCAACATGAGTGAGTGTACTGACCTTTCGTTTTCGGACATCATACAAAAGATTGGCTATGCCGAAAGAAATTTTGATCTGAAATATGTCTTCCATGGATGCCTTTCAACCTCCATCCGGAACATCATGGAACGCGGGCTAATGACAAAAAGAGGTGAACCGAGTCTTACATTCAACCCTGCAAGTGCACTTCTAAAATATGCAAATCCTGCGTTAAATAGCAATTTTAATTATAGTGGAGGACTTGATGCGGCGATTAATACTCTCTCAAAAGGAGGGAGTATCTCAAAACATCCGGAGGAAACGCTGATTTTCAGAGCGATGAAATATTGGGAAAATGATTCTCATAGCGGAGGTGTGTTTGTCTTTAATCTTGATAAAGTTCCCTTTTATCCGGTTGGAACCGGCAGCATATTCATGAATAAAACTTGCATTACAGGGGAAATTTCTAAATGGATATATTGTCATTTATCATCAGACTCTATTTCAGCGAACGCAATTTCCGGAATTATCTTACCGTCGAAAAGTTGGAGGTATTGCTTCAATCTATTTCATCCGCTAAAACAAAGACGTATTCCGTCTTGTTTGGGGACGGAAAACCCTTTTGCAAAGTTGATGTCCGATCCTTCGCTTTATCTATCCATTAATGCAGAAGACGCTGTTTCCGAGCGACTTGCAGAGAATCTTTCAATAAGTTTTCTATATCAAGAACTACGGAAACTTTTCTTGTCAATTCTTCAATCACAAGGTTTTTCCATCGTAAAAACTAATAAAGACGAAAAAGAAACATGGGTGTTTTATCCTCCCAAACTTGTTTTAGAACAGATGCAACGCTTGCGGTATGACGATGAAAAAATAGAACTGTTAAGAAAAATGCTTATAGAAATTATGAAGAATTTTTATGAGGAATCAAGATGAAAAAAGTATTGTAAACTATGTACAATAACGACGTTGCTATAATTATGCTAAACTTTTACCCTGTCGATATCTTAGGTCGTGCGGTAGATTCGATTTGCAGTCAAACTTGGAAAGGTTCTTGGACGCTCTATATCGGGTTTCATAATCGTGACTTGCAGCATAAAACATCCGTAAAAAAGCGATGCAAAGGGTTACCTGTTCATTATGTTGATATTGATCGTGATATGGTCATGGATGTACGGCCGCGTGATGTGATTTTGCAAGAAGCGTTAAGGATTGGAAATCATAAGTGGCTGTTTTTTTTGGATGATGATGACGAGTGGTATAGCTACTATTTAGAACGTATGACTTCGTTTAATTCTCCGTTTGTTTCATGTGGTAAGGATGTTTTGAAAGAAGAGACGGGATTACTAATGACTTATTTGGAAGATATTGATTATGAGGGGATGGGCTTTCGGTTTTCAGATTGGAAAGGGAAGCGGTTACCTTATTTTATTAAGCAAGTCAGCGATAAATATATCTTTCGAGCATTTAAAAGTCTATATCCAGACGCACCACATATCGCCACTCCTCTTTATCTTATTCATCAGCACAATGACAGCCTTACTTTTTGGGGAAGCCTCGGACGCAATACGTATAAAGAAGTGCTTTTGTCAGGCACATGTTATTTGATTTCTATTAATAGCATGACAGATTCGCAACAAAGGAAAAAGGATTGTGAAGCAATCGCAAAAACACTGAATGCTCATATTGTTACAGAATGTAAGGAACAATATCTATCTGAACATACAGCGCCGTTTTCTGTATATATACTGCCATTTTCAGCGCTATTTCATATTTTTCACTTTAGTTCTCGTAAATTGCGCGAAATCTTTCCTGATAACAGTCTTGTGCTCATATTTGCAGATGAAAAACCCGAAGCGTTATTGTTGCAGAAAGAGGAAAAAGATTTTTTAAGACAAGCGGATGGCATTCTTTTAGCCGATCCCGTGTGGATTGAGGCATACGAGGAGCTACATCCATGTTGTCTTCCTGTTGGAGTTCCATCGTTATGCACCGAGGAAATAATACTCGAAAAATTGAATAGTCATAAATCGAATGGTAAAAATTACGCAGAAAAAAACAGGCTTTATATCGTTGCAAAAACAGCTTTTTCGGAGGAAGTTACCAGGCTTTTACCACCAAATTTTGAGTTGGTTACAAGCATGAGAGATGCTGATATATGCTGGTTGCCTCCAAGTGTAGATAAATCTTGGGGTCGTACGGTTTTAGAAGCGTATGAGTTGGGGATACCTTGTATATCATCTTCGGTTAATTCAGTTGCAAACATTTTATATGACAGTACAGAATTGGTGTGGGATGGCATTGATGCTGAGGCTACAGCAATGAGAATTTCAAATAACGTAAAAAATTATTCTGCTTTAGCAAAAGGGCTTCCTTTTTTTAGACGATGCTTTTCGCAATTTTATTGGGTTAACTCCTTTACCGCATATACAAAGAAGCTGTTGGAACTAAAAGGTTTATAACAAACAAAATGAAGAAAATAAACATGTACAAAAACGAGGTAGTGCTAATCACCGGCGGAACCGGAACTATTGGAAGTAGTTCAGCTAAAATGTTTTTAGAAAAAGGCGCAAAAGAAGTTCGTATTTTTTCAAGGGACGAACAAAAACAATATGAAATGAAAAAAGAGTTTTCAGAAAAAAAAATGAAATTTTATATTGGGGATGTACGTGATAAAGCGAGTTTAGAAAAAGCGATGAATGGCGTAAAGTATTTGTTACATACTTCAGCGCTAAAGCATATTTCTTCCGTAGAAGATTTTCCAATGGAAGGAGTAAAAACTAATATTTTAGGTACAGATAATGTCTTATCAGTCGCCTCTGCTAATAAAGTTAAAAAGGTTATTTGCGTTTCTACTGATAAATCAGTATATCCTTCAAATGCGATGGGCATGACAAAAGGGTTAATGGAAAAAATAATTATTTCAAATGCGCGAAATAGTATGCATACTTCCATCGCTTGTGTTAGATTGGGAAATGTGATTGGTTCTCGAGGGTCGGTAATCCTATCTTTTATCAAACAATTAACTGCAAACGAGCCGCTTACTATTACAAATAAGCAAATGACAAGATTTATTATGAGTATTGAGGAAGTAATGAAGCTAATAGATTATTCATTTACAAATGCAAATACAGGGGATACAGTTATTAAAAGAATGGATGCTTGTAATATACTTGATTTAGCTTTTGCTGTTTCAGAACTTTGGCAAGGTATGCGAAGCAAGATTTCAATAGTAGGTGCTTGTCCCGGAGAACGTTTACATGAAACTATTTTGACTGATGAAGAATGTCCGCGGGTAATTAGTGAAAATGACTATTATCGTATAGTAGATGACGTGCTTGTAGAAAACCTAATAGACAAACAAAGCATAAGCTCAAATGTTAATTTATTATCAATTGAACAAATTAAAAAGAAGCTGCTTGATACGAAATTCTTTAGAGAGGAATTATCAAAAAGGGAATGATATTTTTATAGAAAGGAAAAAATAAAACAATGATACGAATATTTAAATGCTTATTAATCGTGTGTTCTCTGATGACATTCTTTTCTTGTATGTCCTCGTACCTCACCAAAACGTGAAAATTTAATCTTGACTATTACGAAAAAAATATCTGAAAACGAGTTCCCGAAAGAAATTATCAATAAAGTTATTTTGGGGTCTGCCGAGAATATGAAGGAAATACCAAATAATTCACTTCACTTAATGATTACATCACCTCCTTACAACGTTTCAAAAGAATATGATGAAGATTTGTCACTAAAAGAATACTTACAATTGTTAGAAAATTCCTTTGCAGAAACTTATCGCGTATTAGTAAATGGAGGTCGTGCGTGTATAAATGTTGCTAATTTGGGACGCAAACCATATATTCCTCTGTCGGATATACGAAGCAAAAATTAAAAACAAAAAATATGGACACATTATTATTATCAGCGATTATAGGAGTTGTCGCAGGAGCTGTTGACATTATTCCTATGGTAATTCAGAAATTGGACAAGCGAGCGACTATTTCCGCTTTCCTGCAATACTTTTTCGTGTCAATTATTATTGTGAATATTGACTTGCCTCACATTGTTTGGTGGTTACAGGGCGGTTTGATTTCAGTGGCGTTTGCTTTACCTGTTGTGGTTTTAGTTTCGGTACAAGACAAGAAAGCCGTACCGATTATTTTGACAATGGCTGCGATTTTGGGAACATTGATTGGCGTAGCGGGACATTTTCTGAAATAAATATTGACAGACAAAATAAAAGAGTTATCTTTGTGACCAATGTACGGTTAGCAGTCGTATAAAACGATTATATTCAATATTTTTCATTTAAACTATTATCAGCATGAAAACAAATCAAGGAATTGGAGTGTTATTTGCATTTTTACTGATTTTATCAGGTTGTGCAAAAAGTAGTAGAATTGTAGAACGTCCGGAAGTCGTAGGTCGAAATACAACTTCTTTGGAAATAGACAAAATTGTACTGAGCGATACGGCTACTGTGCTGTATATAAAAACTGTTTTTACTCAGGAGGATTACAGGATAAAAATTGATTCCAACAGCGTTCTGATAGATGATCAGGGGAAACAATACCATATTCTATCAACTGAAGGAGTTCCAATGACGGGCGATTTCATGCCTGTTAAGGGTGAAACTAAATTTTCGCTGACTTTTCCACCGATTGCAGCCAATGCCGTTTATATAGATTTTTCCGAAGGTGATTATAGCGGCGCATGGAAATTATGGGGCATTCAATTAACAAACAAACCGTTAAAAACATCTTTGCCCGAAGGATTTAAGGGAGCAACTGTGGATAAAAACGCTGTGTTGCCTCCGGTAGCATTTAAAACAGGGAAAGCGCATGTCGAAGGACAGATTTTGAATTACCGTTCGGGAATGCCTAAGGAAGTAACTGTTATTATGGGCTATCCTTTCGAATATCCCCACGTCCCGATTACCCTCCCTATTGATGAAAAGGGTAATTTTTCCGGCGATATTGACGCCTACTTCGCACATCCTCTCAGCGTTCGTTGGATGAATTGCAATGCACAGTGTTTTATAGCGACGGGCGAAACCACTTCTCTCGTCCTGAATCCTGCAGAAGCGACAAGACGTGAGTCGCCTTTGCTCAATGATAAACCTTCCTTGGGAGAACCTGTTTATTTTAGCGGTTACTTGGCATCAATTTCCAAAGAATTAACCAATGCGAATCCGAATTTTTCCTTGCAACGTTACAATAGTTACGAATCGTTTCAGGCATTCCTTAAAACCATAGGAAATAAGACGCCGGAGGAATTGAAAGCTTTCTTTTTAGACGATTACAAAACAAAAAAAGCGGCTATCGATACGCTCAACTTAAGCCCTGCCTGCAAACAAATATTGAAGTATAATCTCGATTTGTTTTGCGCCAATGATATTTTTAGAATACCTTCCTGGATCGACCAAGCTTATGTATTTAACCATCAATTGCAATCCGACAGGGAAGCAATGAAAAAATATTATGATACGCGCAAAATAAATATCCCGGACGGTTTTTATAATGTAATAAAAGATTTTTCTTCTCTTAATGATTCACAAATCGTTTATACCGATAGAACGGCCGAATGTGTATATCAATGGCAAATGCAACAGTTGCAACCCGTTTTGAGCAAAGCATTAGGAACCGATCAAGGGGTTATTTTTGATTTAATGAAAGTTATGGGATTGAATGATAACATTAAGAATTTCAAATTGGTCGATGAGGCGCAAATCGCACAGCTACCTGCCGGATACCAGCCATTTATACAAAACAAAAACAAAGAATTACAGCAGCTTATCGATGATAATAAAAATAAAACAGGGTTTACGGAGAATGATATCGAAAAAGTAGCAGATAAAGATATATTCCCGTTCATTATTTCCAAATTCAAAGGGAAACCCATCTTGATTGATGTTTGGGCAACATGGTGCGGTCCTTGTAAATTAGCGAATAAAGAAATGATACCGCTTAAAAAAGAATTGGAAAACAAAGGCATTGTGTATGTGTATGTTGCCGGTGAAAACTCGCCATTGGAAACATGGAAGAATATGATTCCCGATTTGCATGGCGAACATTTCCGGCTTACCGCAAAACAATGGGGTTATATTGGTAAAACGTTTGGAATTGAAGGCGTTCCGACTTACTTTTTTATTGACCGAGATGGGAATATCAAGGAAAAAGTATCCGGGTATTCGGGCGTTCAGCCGATGAAAGAAAAATTGCTTCAATTGATAAAATAATGTTATGTAAATTCTAACCTGCAATTTTCATACATGATTCTGGATTGCTTCGCCGTTCCGGCTCGCAATGACGATGCAAACTACACGTCATTGCGAGCGGAGCGAAGCAATCCAGTAAAAAACAAGGTATTATTTTATGGATAATATTAAAGTAGCTTTGATTCAGCAATCCAACACGTCTGAAGTTGAAGCGAACAAAAAAAAATTGATTGAAAACGTTCGGCTGTGCGCTTCGCAAGGCGCACAGTTGATTGTTTTTCCCGAATTACATAACAGTTTGTATTTTTGCCAAACGGAAAATACGCAGGTCTTCAATTTGGCAGAAACTATTCCCGGTCCCTCTACGGAATTATTCGGGGCGCTTGCCAAGGAATGGGGAGTCGTTCTGGTTTTATCATTATTTGAAAAAAGAGCGGCCGGCTTATATCACAACACAGCCGTCGTGATTGAAAAAGACGGTACGATTGCCGGAAAATATCGCAAAATGCACATTCCCGACGATCCGGCTTATTACGAAAAGTTTTACTTCACACCCGGCGATTTAGGTTTTCGGCCGGTTCAAACTTCCGTAGGTAAATTAGGCGTGTTGATTTGCTGGGATCAATGGTATCCCGAAGCTGCCCGTTTGATGGCTTTGGCCGGAGCTGAAATGCTGATTTATCCGACCGCAATCGGTTGGGAATCGTCTGATACGGAAGCCGAAAAAGAAAGGCAAAAAGATGCTTGGATTACCGTTCAACGGGGACATGCCATTGCTAACGGATTGCCGGTAATCGCCGTCAATAGAGTAAGTTTTGAAAGCGATCCTTCCGGACAAACGCAAGGGATTCAATTTTGGGGAAATAGTTTTGTTGCAGGGCCGCAAGGAGAAATCATCGCATTAGCTTCATCCGAAAAAGAAGAAAACCGGATTGTAGAAATTAACCTGAAACGGTCGGAAGAAGTTCGCCGTTGGTGGCCTTTTCTGCGAGACAGGCGGATAGAGGCTTATGGGGATTTGACTAAAAGATTTATTGATTAATTTTCGTGTCTTTGTGTCTTCCTGTCTTCGTGTTTAATATTCTAAAAATGAACGCAAAGGCACGAAGACAGAAAGGCACAAAGAGTCTAATTATTTCGAAATATTATCTTTTCCCAACAAAAAACCGTTTCATCAATTCCCGCGCCTCCTCAGCAAGAACGCCTGCAACAACCTGCGTTTTTGGATGAAGCATTGTTGGAGAAACAAGAGAATAACCTCTTTTTTCATCATCAGCCCCATAAACGATCCGGGAAATTTGCGCCCAAGCCAGCGCTCCCGCACACATGGGACAAGGTTCAACGGTTACATAGATTGTACAGTCTATCAGATATTTACCGCCTAAGACGGAAGCTGCGGCCGTAATGGCTTGCATCTCGGCATGAGCAGTCACGTCGTTTAATATTTCGGTCAAGTTATGAGCGCGGGCAATGATTCTCCGGTTGCAGACAATCACTGCGCCAATAGGAACTTCGCCTTTGTCGAAAGCTTTTTCCGCTTCCGACAAAGCTTGTTTCATAAAATATGTATCATTCAAAATGGAGTCCATTTTCCGAATATCACTGCATTTTTTCAATCATATTCAACATTCGAATCGTAGCTTTTATTGCCGCCACAGTCTGATCTACATCCAAACCCCGCGTTTTGAAATCTTTACCGTTGAAATTCCAGCTAATTGTTGTCTGCACCAAAGCATCGGTACGTCCTCCGGGAGGAATTGTAACCACATAATCCGTTAAAATAGGTTTGGGTTTATTTAGCTTTGTGTAAATCCGCCACAGCGCCTTCGAAAAAGCATGATACTGACCGTCGCCGGGCATCGTTTCTTCATATTCTGTGTCGCCTATTTTAATTCGTATGGTTGATGTCGGCCTCAAACCGCATACCACAGTCGATGAATAATTGATCATTTTTATCGTGTCTGTTGATTCCATGTGTAAAACGTCCGAAATGATGTACGGCAAATCGTCTTGGGTAACAATTTCTTTTTTATCGCCCAATTCAATAATCCGTTCGGTCACTTTTTTCATGGACTCATTGTCCAATACAATACCCATTGCTTCCAGATTTTTTTGGATATTAGATTTTCCCGACATTTTTCCCAAGGCGTATTCCCGCTCGCGACCAAAACGTTCCGGTAGCAAATCATTGTAATACAGTTTGTTTTTGTTATCTCCATCGGCATGAATACCGGCGCATTGGGTGAAAACGTTGTCGCCGATTACCGGTCTGTTGCTTGGAATACGAATGCCCGAATAGGATTCCACGATGCGGCTGACAAGATTTACTTTCTTTTCCACGACATTTGTTCCTATTTTCAATTGGTCGTGGAGCATGGCAATCACGCTTGTCAGCGGAGCATTTCCGGCGCGTTCGCCCAAACCGTTGATGGTCGTATGAACTCCGTCCACTCCTTCCGATGCGGCGGCAAATACATTACCAACGGCTAAATCGTAATCGTTATGCGCATGAAAATCGAAATGCAGATTGGGATACCGAACTTTCATTTCCCGGCAAAATTGAGCCGTGTTCACCGGATTCAGGATTCCTAATGTGTCCGGAAGCATAAACCGTTTGATAGACGTATCTTTCAGTTTATCCATCAAATAGAAAACATAATCGGGGGAATTTAACATGCCGTTTGACCAGTCCTCTAAATAAATATTGACGGTTATTCCACGTTTTTCTGCATTTTTCAGAACAGTTAAAATGTCTGACAGATGTTGTTCGGGCGTTTTTCGCAACTGTTCTGTGCAATGTTTCAAAGAACCTTTACACAGAAGATTCATTACGCAGCAGCCGGCATTGCATATCCAGTCCAACGATTTCTCGTCATCGACAAAACCGAGAATTTCGATTCTATCGAGGTACTGATAGAGAGCAGCCCATTCGGCTACTTTCTTTACGGTTTCAAATTCTCCGTCTGAAACCTTAGCTGAAGCGATTTCTACCCGATCGACATTCAAATCTTCAATCAAAAGCCGGGTGATATGTAATTTTTCTGCCGCGGAGAATGAAACGCCGGAGGTTTGTTCTCCATCTCGCAAAGTTGTATCGAGGATTTCTATTTTCATAATCGTTGTTTTTCTTGGAACGCAGATGACGCGGAATGCGCGGATTTTCACGGAAAAATTTTTATCTGCGAAAATCCGTGTCATCAGCGTTATCCGCGTTCTAATTCATATTTTTCAATTAAATTTT
>Ga0209629_10001722_pt1 | contig 14172 bp, 3 predicted proteins | sample TergutCu122P5_FD_187286 | JGI IMG/M metagenome (GOLD analysis project Ga0209629, IMG submission 187286) | Cubitermes ugandensis P5 segment gut microbial communities from Kakamega Forest, Kenya - Cu122 P5 (SPAdes) (version 2) | ecosystem: Host-associated > Arthropoda: Insects > Digestive system >... | reverse complement strand
CGAGGCCGAGTTGGCGCGGTTGCAGGCTGGGCTGGTCGGGCTGCAGCAGTGGGTCATGGAGACCGGCCAGCGGCTGGTCGTGTTGTGCGAAGGCCGGGACGCGGCCGGCAAGGGCGGGGCCATCAAGCGCGCCACCGAATACCTCAACCCACGCTTCTGCCGCGTCGTCGCCCTGCCCGCCCCCTCCACGCGGGAGCGCGGCCAGTGGTATTTCCAGCGCTACATCGAGCACTTGCCGACGGCCGGCGAGATCGTCATCTTCGACCGGTCGTGGTACAACCGGGCCGGCGTCGAGAAAGTCATGGGGTTTTGCAGCGGCGAGGAGTACCGCCGCTTCCTCCACCAGGCGCCGATCTTCGAGCGGCTGTTGGTCGAGGACGGCGTCATGCTGCGCAAGTACTGGTTCTCGGTCAGCGACATCGAGCAGGAGAAGCGCTTCCGCTCGCGCCGCGACGACCCGATGCGGCGCTGGAAGCTGTCGCCGATGGATCTGGAATCGATCACGCGCTGGGAGGACTATTCCAGGGCCAAGGACGAGATGTTCGTCCACACCGACATTCCCGAGGCCCCGTGGTGGACGGTCGAGTCGGAATCCAAGCGCTGCGCCCGCCTCAACTTCATGGCCCACCTGCTCGCCAGCGTCCCCTACGAGCACATGTCGCCGCCCGCCGTCGAGATCCCCTCCCGGCCCAAGTCCAAGGGCTACATCCGCCCACCCCGTGAGGCCAACCGCTACGTCCCCGACCACGCGGCCAGCCTCATGCCCGCAGGCTGGCGCCGCTGAGGTCGCTGGTCGGGTCAGGGTCCTCACGCGGGCGCCGGCGCGGTTTCGAGAAGGCCGCCGCCGCCCGGAAGGAGTCCTGACGCGGGCGCCGGCGCGGTTTCGAGAAGGCCGCCGCCGCCCGGAAGGAGTCCTCACGCGGGCGTCGGGGCGGCGGGTTTGTGGCACCGCCGTGGTGGTCAGCATCGCGCTCCCGACTTAGTCATCGTCTTGGCCGGCCGTGGCTCCAAGACGGTGCCTAAGTCGGGAGTGCGGCGGTCGGCGGTGGGGTCAGGGTCCTCACGCGGGCGTCGGGGCGGTTTCGAGAAGGCCGCCGCCGCCCGGAAGGAGTCCTCACGCGGGCGTCGGGGCGGCGGGGTCAGGGGTCGGTGGTGGGGTCAGGGTCGGGCAACCGCCAGGGGCGCCAGGTCGAGGACCGCGTCGCAGCGGGCGGCCAGCGATTCGTCGTGGCTGATGACTAGGACCGGGCGCGTGGCCAGGCGGTCCCAGATGTCGTCCATCAGGGCGTCGGCCGTCTCGCGGTCGAGGTGCTCGGTCGGCTCGTCGAGGATGAGCAGGTCGTAGGTGCCGGCGAACAGGCGGGCCAGGGCCAGGCGGCGGGCCTCGCCGCCGGACAGCGTGGCGCCGAACTCGCCGACGACGCGGGCCGGGTCGAGGTCGGGCAGGCCGGCTTCGACCAGCGCCGACTGGACGCGCTCGTCGTCGGCGTCCTTGTTGCCGATGCGGACGTTCTCCGCCACGGACGTGGCGAAGATGTGGGCGTCTTGCGCCAGGTAGCCGATCCGACCGGTCACCTCGACGTTGCCCGCCGCGGCCGGGATGAGCCCCATGACCGTGGCCGCCAGCGTCGTCTTGCCGATGCCGGACGGGCCGATCACGGCCAGCGACTGGCCGGCGGCGAGACTGGCGCTGATCCCGACCACGATGGCGTCGTGCCCCGGCCAGCCCACCGAGACGTCGGTCAGGGCCAGGTGTGGGCTGCCGGCGGTGGGAGTGGGCGCGGCCGACTCAGGCGTGGGGCGGGTCGGGGCCGCGGTCGGGCTCAGGACGGCGGTCTTGGTGGGACTGACGGTGGGTTTTTCGGTGTCTTCGGGTCCTCCTTGCCCACCGCTGGCACTCGACGAGGTCTTGGTGGGACGGACGGTGGGTTTTTCGGTGTCGGTCGGGCGGCAGGGCCGGTCGGTTTGCCGTGGGTCGGTGGGGCCGGTGGGCCGGGCAGTCGCCTCGGCGACCGTCGTTCCCGAGTCGGCCCCGGAGTCGGGCCGCGAGTCGCCCTCAGGGCCCGCCAGCGCGTGCAGCGGCGCGTCACCCCTTCCCACGGGCGGCGTCGCCAGCAGCGCCGTCACGCGGGCGAGGGCCGCGCCGGCCCGGGTCTGGGTCTGGGCGGCCTGGGCGAAGCTGGCGAAGACCTCGTGGAGGGCCAGGGGCATCAGCGTGAAGACGGCCAGCATGGTGCGGTCCAGCGTGCCGCCGGCGATGGCCTGGGCGCCCAGCCACAAGCCCCCGATGACGGCCAGCCCCGCCGCCACCACCTGCAGCCCGTTGCCCAGGCCCTTGGCCCAGGCCGTCCGCGCCTCGACCGCCCGCAGTTCCCCGTCGATCGCGCGCAGCCGCCGCAGCGCCGGTTCGGTGGCGTCGGCCGCCGCCAGGTCGGGGGCGGTCCGGGCCAGGGAATGGACCAAGCTGCCCAACCGGCCGCGCAGCGGCACGGCCGCCCGGTCGGCCCGCAGCGACACCGCCTGGGTCAGCCCGGGGATGACCAGCCCGCCGAGGACGGCGGAAACCAGCAGAACCACCGCCACCGGCAGGCTCCACCACGCGATCAGCCCGCAGGCCCCGACCACGACCACCGCCGCCGAGCAGAACGGCATGACGACGCGGACGACGATGTCCTCGATCGCCGACACGTCCGCCACGATCCGGACCAGCAGGTCGCCCCGGGCGCGGCCGAGCAGCGTGGTGCGGGCGAGGTGGGCGTAGACCCGCAGCCGCAGGGCGGTTTGCAGGCGCAGCGCCACGTCGTGGCCGACCAGGCGCTCGACGTAGCGGAAGACGGCGCGGCTGATGGCGAAGGTGCGGACGCCGACCGCCGCGACCGTCAGTTCGAGGAAATTGGGGTGCTCGGCGGCGCGCGACAAGAGCCAGGCCGACACCCCCATCAGCGCGACCGACGAGCCCGACGCGCCGAACGCCAACAAGATGGCCGCGACCAGGCGCGACCGGCCCTTCGGCACGGCCCGCAACAGCCGGGCCACGAGCCCGAGGAGAGGGCTGCGCCCGCGTGGCAGAGACTCCTCCACGTCGTCGCCGGCCTGGTCGTCGACCTCGACCTCGTCGCGGCGCTTGGCCAGGGGATTGGCGAAATCGATGAAGAAGCCCTCGGCCCGGGGCGGCGGGGTCGGGGTGGCGGTCGTCGGCGGGATCGGGGTGGGAGTCGCCGGGTCCGCGGGGGCGGGGGGATGGGCGGCATCGCCGGCCGGGCTCTCGCTGGCGGACGCTGATGCGACCAGGGCGGGGGAGGGGGGTGTGTTGGCCCCATCCCCGCTGCCGGGGGGCGACGCCACGTGGGCCGGAGCGCGGGAGAGGGGAGTGTCCGCCCGATCCTCCATCACCGGCATCGCCACCACGCGGTCGGCCGCGGCGAAGACCGCCTCTCGGTGCGACACGACCAACGCCGAGGCGCCGGACGCCCGCAGGTTGGTCAAGACGGTGGCCTCGGTGTCGGCGTCCAGCCCCGCCGTCGGTTCGTCGAGCAACAGCAGCCGGGCCTGACCGGCCTCGATCCGCAGGAGCGCCCGGGCCAGGCCGACGCGGCGGCGCTCGCCGGCGGACAGCCCCTCGCCCGTGTCGAAGACGCGGCGCCCGGGGTCGAGGGCGCTGGCCCCGGCCTGGCGCAGCGCCAGGGCGACGGCGTCGTCCGTCGTGTCGGCCCGCCCCAGCCGGACGTTGTCGGCCACCGTCCCGCCGATCAGCCCCGGGGTCTGCGGCACATACGCCACCAACCGCCGCCACGCCTTGAGGTCGACGCCGCCGATGTCCTGCCCGCCGACTGTCAGCGAACCGCCGGTGGGCGCGAGGAACCCGAGCACGAGGTTGAGCAGCGTGGTCTTGCCGCCGCCGCTGCGCCCCGCCAGCGCCACGATCTCGCCCGGTTCCAGGGCGAGGTCGACCGGCGGCAGGGCGGGGCGGGCGGTGCCGGGGTAGGTGAACGTCAGACCACGGGCGCGCAGGGCGATGGAGTCGGGTTGTCGGAACCGCTGGGCGGGGGCGGGGGTCGGCGCCGCTCCGGTCGTCGTGGGGAGTGGGGTGACCCCCGGGGAGGCGGCCACCTCGGTAGTCCCGGCCGCCGCCGTGAGGGCGGCCGCCCCCGTGGACCCGGCCGCCCCCGTGGACCCGGCCGCCGCCGTGAGGGCGGCCGCCCCCGTGGACCCGGCCGCCCCCGTGGTCCCGGTCGCCCCCGTGACAACGGCCGCCCCGCTCCCCACACCCCGGTCGATCTCGGCGAAGGCCGCCTCGGCGGCGGCCAGGCCGTCGGCGGAGTCGTGGTAATGGACGCCGACCTGGCGCAGCGGCAGGTAGACCTCGGGCGCCAGGATGAGGACGAACAGGGCGGTCTCGAAACCGACCTGGCCGGCGCACAGGCGCGCCCCGATCGTGACCGCGACGACGGCCACGGCCAGCGTCGAGAACAGTTCCAGGACCAGCGCCGACAGGAACGAGATCTTGAGGATGCCGAGGGTGGCGCGGCGGTTGGCCGCTTCCGTCCGGCGCAAGCCCGCCGCCTGGGCCTTGGCGCGGGAGAAGACCTGGAGCGTGGGCAGCCCGGCCACGAGATCGGCGAAGTGGTTGGCCAGCCGCGTCTGGAAGGCCCAGCGCTTCTCGACCGCTTCTTGAGTCTTGATCCCGACCAGCGCCATGAGCAAGGGAATAAAGGGGATGGTGACGGCGATGATCAGCGCCGACCGGAAGTCGCGCACCAGAATCGCCACACCCAGCACCAGCGGCACCGTCACCGCCAGCAACAACTGCGGCAGGTACTTCGCGAAGTAGCCGTCGAGCGAGTCGAGGCCGGTTGTCACGAGCGTGACCAGGGTCGACGCCGAGGTCGTGGCGTCGGCCGGCCGGTCGAGGCGGGCCGCCAGGATGTCCTGCCGCAACTGCGACTTGACGGCCGCCGCCGTCCTCTGGGCCAACCAGGCGCTGAGCCAGCCGAGCAGGCCGCGCCCCAGCAGCACCGCCCCGAGCGCGATCAGCACGCCGGTCAGGCGATACCCGGGCGCGGCGAAGACGCCGGCGATGGAGCGGGCCAGCAGGTGGGCCTGAATCATCACGAGCACCCCCGTGGCCGTCCCCGCCGCGACCCCGGCCACGAGGTAGGCCCGGGTGGCCGAGGCCCGCCGGACGAGCCGGAGGTCGAGCGGCGGGGCCATCGTCGAGCCGCGCCGCTCGCCGGTCGCGGGTTTCCTCGCCATGCGCCACTCCCGTCACTCGTCGGCCAGCTCACGGATAATCTGGCGTCCCAAAGACTAAGACACCAGCCTCCCGGTCCCCGAACGCGCGGTCGTCCAGCGCCCCCGGGGCCGGCTGGGCGGCTCGGATTCAGGCTCCCGCGCGCCTCGTGACTGGCTTTAGGGGGGGTCGGTATTGCATCTTGGCCCGCCGAACGATACCGTCGCGGCATGAGTCCGCTTGAGCTATCTCCGGAAACAGTAGCCAGATGGCAGTTCGGTATCACTACCGTCTACCACTTCTTGTTCGTCCCACTGACGATCTCGATGAGCCTACTGACCGCTGTTCTCCAAACCGTCTGGACCAGGACGGGCAACGTCGCCTATCTGAGGTTGACTAAGTTCTTCGGCAAGCTCTTCCTGATCAACTTCGCTATGGGCGTTGTCACAGGCATTGTTCAGGAGTTCCAGTTCGGCATGAACTGGTCGGAGTACAGCCGGTTCGTCGGCGACATCTTCGGCGCCCCCTTGGCGCTCGAGGCTCTGATCGCCTTTTTCCTTGAATCCACCTTCCTCGGCCTTTGGATCTTTGGCTGGGGCCGTATCAGTCCCGGCAAGCACTTGATGTCCATCTGGCTTGCCTCGATCGGCACTCTCATCTCGTCGATCTTCATCATCGCCGCCAACGCCTGGATGCAGAACCCGGTGGGCGCCACCGTGGTGGACGCCCAGGGCAACCTGCTCGGCCACGCGCAGCTGGACGGTTTCAGCGGCTTCGTCCAGGTCTTGACCAACCCGGTCTTCTTGACTCAGTGGTTCCACACGGTCGCCGCCTGCGGCGTGACCGGTGGCGGCTTCATGGCGGCCGTCGCTTTCCACAAGCTGATCCAGGCCGGACGGGCCAACGCGGCCAGCGACGTGACCGCCTACGGCAAGGCCGTCAAGCTCGGCGCCTGGGTCCTGATCGTGGCCGGGCTGGGCTCGGTCGTGACCGGCGACCTGCTGGGCAAGCAGATGGTCCAGACGCAGCCGGCCAAGATGGCCGCGGCCGAGGGCCTGACGGAGAATCCCGAGGTCGGCAAGGCGCCGTTCACGCTGCTGCCCGGCCTCGACGTGTTCCCCGGCTTCCTCAACTGGCTCTACGGCTCGGACTACATCCAGGGCACAAACGCCCTGCAGGCCCAGTTCGAGAAGGAGGGTTACCGCCAGCAGAGCTACTGGGATTGCTCGCAGAACCCGGACATGAAGTGTGACGACGCGCAGAAGCTGGGGCAGAACACGCTCCAGCAGACCTTCGCCGACGGTCTCAACCAGATCACGACGCAGGTCTACCCGAACGACGCCGCGCGCAACCCGAACGGCACCACGTTCAACGTCATCCCGAGCGTCACGATCGAGTTCTGGACGTTCCGGCTGATGATCGGGGTCGGCATGCTGGCCGTGGTGGCCGGCGCTCTCTTGCTGCTCCTGACGCGCAAGGGCAACGTGCCGAACCCCGGCCCGCTCTGGACGGCGGTGGCGGTCGTCATGCCGGTGTTGCCGCTGATCGCCAACTCGTTCGGCTGGATCTTCACCGAGATGGGTCGCCAGCCCTGGATCGTCAACGGCGTCCTGCCGACGTTGTACGCCGCCTCGCCGGCGCCGACGCTGGCCGGCAACGCCAGCATCGTGCTGCTGACCCTGGTCTTGTACACGGTGCTCTACCTGACATTGGCCGTGATCGAGGTCCGGCTGCTGCTCAAGTACATCCGGATCGGCCTGCCGGCCGACGAGGCTGTTCCGAACGTCGACCTGGACTCGGACGCTGACGCGACCCTGTCCTTCGCTTACTGAGAGGGTGCACCGTCATGTTTGATGTCACTCTGACCGCTCTCGAAGGAACCGCCTGGGGCGACCACAAGCTGGCCGTCGTCTGGTTCATCCTCATCGGCGTGCTCTGGCTCGGCTTCTTCGTCTTGGAGGGCTTCGACTACGGCATCGCCATGTTGTTGCCCTTCATGGGCCAGACCGACCAGGAAAAGCGGGTCATGGTCAACACCCTCGGCCCACACTGGGACGGCAACCAGGTCTGGCTGCTGACCGCTGGCGGCGCCACGTTCGCCGCCTTCGCCGGCTGGTACGCCTCGCTGTTCTCCAGCCTGTACCTGCCGCTGTTCTTGGTCCTCGTCGGCCTGATCCTGCGCGGCGTGGCGTTCGAGTACCGCGGCAAGCAGTCGTCGCTGGGCTGGCGCAAGGGCTGGGACTGGGCGGCCGCCATCGGCTCGTTCCTGCCGTCCCTCGTCCTGGGCGTCGGCTTCGCCAACTTCTTCAAGGGCGTGGTCATCACGGCCGCCACGGTGCCCGAGCCGATCGGCATGTTCCAGGCCGGCGGCAACGGCCTCGTGCCGATCTACGACGGCTTCTGGGGCCTGTTCCACCCGTTCTGCCTGGTCGGCGGGCTCTTGTTCGTCGTCTTGTTCTGCGCCCACGGCGCCTTCTTCCTGGCCCTCAAGACCACCGGCACGGTGCGTGACCAGGCCAAGGCGATGGCGTCGAAGCTCGGACTGGTGGCCATCGTGCTGTTGGCCGTGTTCGTCGTCTGGGGCAACATCGCCTACAACCAGACCGGCACGGGCAAGAACCTGGCCGGCCTGACGGTCATGCTGAGCTGGGTCATCGGCGTCGTCGCCTTGTTGGCCCTGGTCGGCGCCTGGTTCTTCGACAAGCAGGACCGCGACGGCCTGGCCTTCGTGGCCGGGGCCGCGGCGACCGCCTTCATGATCCTCATGGTCTGGGTCGGCATGTTCCCGAACCTGGGCTTCGACTCGGCGGTCGTCGGCCAGGCCTTGGGGCTGCCGACCTCGCCCGACATCCTGCCGCTGCTGCAGAACTCGGCCACGACGTTGACCCTCATGACGTGGGTCGCCGCCATCATGGTCCCGGTGGTGCTGCTGTACCAGGCGTGGACGTGGATGGTCTTCCGCCGCCGCATCAGCACGGCCAACATCGTGGATGACACCACGACCGCCGCCCGCGCGGCCTGACCGCAACTCACCACTCACCACTCACCACGAGGGGGTCGCCCGACCGGGCGGCCCCCTCGTGTTGTCCGGTGACGGGCACAAAACGGTGGTTCTGCGGGGGAAGCCGGAGAATCTCGTGAAGCGGGGCTGGGGTGGCGGTGGCCGGCGAGGTACTTTCTCAATTTGCCGTTAAGCGTTCTGAGAACGCTCTCGGGCCCTCAGGCTGCGGCAAGGCCTGGGGGAGAACCAGACATCACTGCAACTCACCGTCGAATCACCAACTCAGCCAGTCATCACAGCCGAGGCCGTTGTCTCCGGGTCGTCGTGCGCTTCCAGGAGGCGGGTGGCCAATTCCGTGCCCGCGGGCGCGTCGTCTGCGGGCTGGCGCCATGACCCGTAAAGGCCAGGACACGATGACCCCAGCGCACTCGCCCAGTTCCTCCCCCGAGACCCCACCCGTCACTCCACGTGGTTGGCGCGCCGCCTGGCGCAGGGCCAGGATCGGGCTGGTGGCCGCGTCCGTGGCGGCCGCGGGCGTGGTCGGCGGGGGTGTCGTGAGGCCGGGCGACGCCATGGCGGCCGCCGCCAACCCCACGATCAACGTGCCCTGCGGCGGGCACCTCAACATCGCCTTCGTGATCGACCAATCGCAGTCGATTTCGGACAGCGGCACGAACTATCAGCCCGACGTCAAGGGCGCCCTGGCCGGCGTCATGTCGGGCCTGTCGGGGACCGACACGTCGGTCTCGTTGTTCAGTTTCGCCCGGGGGGACGGGCCCGCCTACGACGAGCAGCAACTGACCTCGCTGGTGTCCCTGAAGACGCCGGCCGGGGTGGCCCAGGTCAACGCCGTCTACCAAGGCTGGCCGGACGATGTCAGCGGCGCGCCGTACGGCTCCACCAACTGGAACTCGGGCCTGGCACCGGTCTTGAATTCCAGCAATCACTACGACTTCGTGGTCTTCATCACCGATGGTCTGCCCAACGAGCCGTGGGCCCCCTACACCCCGCTGGGCCTGGCCACCGACACGGCCGATGCCATCAAGGCCAAGGGCACGCGCATCGTGGTCCTGGGAATCGGCGATGCCGGCAGTCACATCGACAACCTGACCGCCATCTCCGGCCCGACGCGGAACTCGGACTACTTCGTGGGCTCGTTCCAGACCATGCTGGACGCGATGCTGGGCATCGTCACGGCCAACTGCCCCACGCTCCGGATCGCCGCCCAGGTCGTCGACGCGGCGGGGCAGCCGACGGGCGGGAACGACTGGAACGGCTGGTCGATGAGTCTGACGTCGACCGATTCGACGATCGCGAGTTCGATCAGGGACACGCTGGCGGGCGGTTCGCTCATCACGGCCGCCATGAACGGCGAGAACGGCATCGCCAAGGTGACCGGCTCGTCGCTCGCGTTCGGGGGCAATGGGATGGCGAAGTTCCCCTTCTACAAGTGGACCAGTGGTTCGGGCGAGGTCAACCTGACCGTGACGGAACAACACAAGGCCGGTTACGAGTACGCCGCGCCCCCGGGCGGCCCGGGCGAGGTCAAGTGCCAGGGCAGTTCCGGCTCGTCGTTCCCGGCGTTCCCCGTGGTGCTCGACGCCGACGGCAACGCCTCGTTCACGCTCAACGGGCTCAGGCCCCGCGACACCGGCCAGTTCCGGCCCGGCGAGCTCGTGACCTGCACGATGGTCAACCGGCGGGTCCCCACCACGGTGACGGTCGCCAAGCAGTGGGACGTCCGCGTCAACGGCGACCACACCGTCCTGTCGGCCGCCGAGGCCGCCGCCGCCCACGACCTGTCCGCCGCGCCGACGCTGACCGTCAGCGCCGGCGCCGCCTCGGCCCCGGTGACGCCCAGCGGCGGGCCCGACCAGTACCAGGAGCCCTCGGGGACGTTCGGCCAGGCCTACTCCCAGTACACCGTCGGCGGCGTGACGCGGGCCTTCGCCGTCGGCGACTCGGTCACTGTGGGCGAGGTGGGCCCGGACGGGAACGCCTACCCCGCCGCCGGGGCGCCCATCGGCGACGGCTGCTTCGTGGCCGACGACGGCCAGGGCAACGTCTCGACCGTGGCGCGGGCCGACGGGCAGGCCTCGCCCACCGACGTCACCGGCGTGGCCGGCGGCGACCAGTGGACGATCACCAACTACGTCAGCTGCCCGCCCAAGGTCGCGACCGTCCAGTTGGTCAAGGCCGTCGACGATCCGGGCCACCGAGGGAGCCTCACCCCCCAAGACTGGAACCTGACCCTGTCGTCGGCCGACGCCGCGACCTCGCCGATCACGCTGGCGCTGGCCGACGCGGCCGGTTCGGCCAACCCGGCCACCGGCCAGGTCGCTTCGGCCGCCGACGCCGCCGGGGCCAGCCTGCCGCTGGGCCCGAACGGGACGATCACGCTGCCCGTCGGCGTCGCTTACACCCTCGGCCAACAGTCGTCGAAGCCGGCGGCGGCCGGCTACCGCTCCACGGGCGTGCGCTGCACGGCCGGCGGCGGCGCCACCCTGCCGACGGTGATCCGGCCCGACGCGACGCCGGAACCCGCTAACGCCGACGGCTCGATCACGGTCAACGCCGGCGACACCGTCTCGTTCGCCTCCGACACCGGCCCCGGCGCCGTCGTCACCTGCACGCTGACCAGCGCGCCCGTGGCGCCGAAGCTGACGCTGATCAAGCGGGTCGACGGCCAAGCCGACCCGGCGGCCCCGAAGGGCCCGGCGGACTGGACGTTGACCGCCACGGCCGATTGCGCGGCCGGCGGCGCGGACTGTGTGGCCAGCCTGAGCGGCCCCGGCGACGGCCAGGCCAGCGGGCCCGTGACGGCCGGGCTGGACTACCGGCTGACCGAGTCCAGCGTCGGGCTCTACGCCACGCTGCCCCAGAGCGGCCACGCCTGGCTCTGCGCCAACGACGCCGACGCCCTCGTGGCCTCGCCGGCGCCGGCCTCGCCGGCGGGCGACGCGGCCGTGGCCGGGGCCGGCGCCAGCGCGGACGGCCGGACGGTCCGGCTGGGGGTCGGCGCCGCCGTCACCTGCGCGATTGTCAACGCGGCCGCCCGCCTCCAGCTCGTCAACGCCGTCGACCTGGGCGAGGCCGCCGTCGGCGTCGGGCCGACGGAGTGGACGATGACCGTGGCCGCGCCGGGCGGGGCGGCCCGGCCGCTGGCCTGGAGCGCCGACGCCCTGGCGCCGGACCGCGGCCAGGCTCAGGCCCAGACGGAGGTCGTCGCGGTCGAGCCGAACACGAATTACACGCTGGGCGAGACCGGCCCGGCGGGCTTCCGCCTGGCGATCGACGGCTGCCGGCTGGTCGACCGGGGCGGCGGCGCGACGCCGGTGGCCCTGGCCGGCGCGACGGTCGTGGTGCCGCCGATGCCGGACGGGTCGACCCTGGTCTGCCACGTCACCCACTCCGCCCAACAGGCGACGTTGAGCCTGGACAAGGTCTGGCCGGGGGCGGCGGACCGGGCCGGCGACGTGGTCTTGTCGGCCAGGCCGGCGGCGGGCCAGCCGGCGGTGGCCGGCGTCAACGACGGCGCGTCCGGGCCGGCGGCGGGCCCGGTGTCGGGCCAGGTGGCGGCGGGCGTGACCTATGACCTGGCGGAGTCGGCGCCGGCCACGCCGGGCGTGGCGGCGGGCTGGTCGTGCCTGGTGGTCGACGGCCAGGGCCAGCCGGTGGACGACGGCCAGGGCCAGCCGGTGGCCGCGACGATGCCGAGGCCGGGCCAGGTGACGCCGGCGTTGAACCAGTCGATCAGGTGTACGGCGACCAACGTTACCGCCGACGTCCAGATCGCCCACACCGTCCGCAACGACCACGGCGGGGCGGCCCGACCGAGCGATTGGACGTTCGCGCTGGACCCGGCCGCCGAGCCGGCCAACCCCTTGTCGGTGGCCGATTCGGCGGCCGATGACGCGCCGGGGGCGGCCGGGCCGGCGGCGACGGGACGGACGGCGGTCGTCCGGCTGGAGCCGGGGCGGGCCTACCAGGTCCACGAGACTGCGGCGGCCAACGAGCGGACGGTCGGCTACACCGGCGGGCCGATCACCTGCCGGGCGGGCGCCGACCCGGACGACGCCGCGCTGCCGGAGCTGAACGTGGCGGACCAGGGCGGCGGCCCGGCGATCGAGATCACGGCCGAGGCGGCCTTGGCCAACCCGGCCATCACGTGCGGGATCACCCACCGCGACGCGCCGGCCTCGCTGGCCTTGGCCAAGGAGGTCAACGGCTTGGCGCCGGCGTCGGATTGGGCGTTGGCGGCGACCCCGGAGGGCGGCCTGCCGGTCTTGTCCTGGGACGGGGCGGCGGGCGCGGGCCACGCGGCCCAGGGGGCGGCCTTGGAGGTCGTCCCGTACGTGACGTACGCGCTGTCGGAGAGCTCGGCCGCGCCGGGTTCGGAGCAGTATGTGGCGTCGGCGGCGGGCTGGGCCTGCGCGGGCACGGGCGAGTTCAGCGTGGTGGCGGGCCCGTCCGGGGCGGCCGGGCCGTCGGCGGCGGTCCGGCTGCTGCCGGGGGCGCAGGTGCGCTGCGGGATCGTCAACGCGGCGGCGTCGGTGGAGTTGGGCGTGGCGGTGAGCAACGACCACGGCGGCCGGGCGCGGGCCGACGCCTGGGGTTTGTGGCTGGCGCCGGGCGGCGGGGCGGGGGCCCCGGACAGGCGGCCGTTCCCGCTGGTGTTGGGCGCGGGCGGGACGGCGGCCAGCGGGCCGCAGGCGGTGTTGCCGGGCGTCCCGTACACGATCGTGCAGGAGCCGCTGCCGGGCGGGGGCACCGACGGCTACGAGTTCGCGGGGATCGTCTGCACGGCGGCGGGCGGGGCCAGCCTGCCGGCGGTCAACGGCGTCCCGGCGGCGGCGGGGGCGGCGTCGGTCTCGTTGGGGTCGGGGGACACGGTGACGTTCGCCCCGGACCCGGCGCGGGCGCCGGGCGGGCCGGCCCCGGGGGTGCTGTGCCAGGCGGCCAACCGCGACATCGCGCCGACGCTGAGCCTGGCCAAGGTGTGGCCGGGGGCGTCGGACCGGGCGGGCGAGGTGGTGTTGTGGGCCGGGCCGGCGGCGGGCCAGCCGGCGGTGGCCGGGGTCAACGACGGGCCGGCGGGCCGGGTGGCGGGGCCGGTGTCGGGCCAGGTGACGGCGGGCGTGACGTATGAGCTGGGCGAGTCGGCGCCGGCGACGCCGGGGGTGGCGGCGGGCTGGTCGTGCCTGGTGGCCGACGCCGAGGGCCGGCCGGTGGCCGACGCCGAGGGCCGGTCGGTGGCGGCGGCGATGCCGGGGCCGGGGCGGGTGACGTTGGGGTTGGGCCAGTCGGTGGTGTGCGCGGCGACGAACGTCACCGCCGTGGTCCGGATCGCGAACACGGTCCGCAACGAGCACGGGGGGGCGGCCCGGCCGGGCGACTGGTCGTTCGCGCTGACGCCGGACGGCGAGCCGGCGGGCCCCTTGGCGGTGGCCGACGACCCGGCGGGGGCTGGGCCGGCGGCGACGGGCCGGACGGGGGCCGTGCGTTTGGAGCCGGGGCGGGCCTACCGGGTCCACGAGACCGCGGCGGCCGGCGAGCGGACGGTGGGGTATTCGGGCGGGCCGGTGGCCTGCCGGGCGGGCGCGGACCCGGGCGACGCCTCGCTGCCGGATTTGAACGCGGCGGACCAGGGCGGCGGCCCGGCGATCATGATCACGCCGGAGGCGGCGTTGGCCAACCCGGAGATCACGTGCGGGGTCACCCACCGGGACGCGGCGGCGTCGCTGGTGTTGGCGAAGGAGGTCAACGGTTTGGCGCCGGCGTCGGATTGGGCGTTGGCGGCGACGCCGGAGGGCGGCCTGCCGGTGTTGTCGTGGGACGGGGCGGCGGGCGCGGGCCACGCGGCCCAGGGGGCGGCCTTGGAGGTCGTCCCGTACGTGACGTACGCGCTGTCGGAGAGTTCGGCCGCGCCGGGTTCGGATCA
>Ga0209629_10001721_pt1 | contig 14172 bp, 14 predicted proteins | sample TergutCu122P5_FD_187286 | JGI IMG/M metagenome (GOLD analysis project Ga0209629, IMG submission 187286) | Cubitermes ugandensis P5 segment gut microbial communities from Kakamega Forest, Kenya - Cu122 P5 (SPAdes) (version 2) | ecosystem: Host-associated > Arthropoda: Insects > Digestive system... | reverse complement strand
TTTTCTCTTGCGCCTTTTCTTTCAATTCATTGAGTTTTTGCCCGATGCTGCGTTTTTCTTCGACAGGTACCAAGCGAAATTCATCCATCAAAGAAGCTATTTCTCCTTTTTTACTTAAATATTTAATACGCAACGCCTCGATTTCTTCGCTGCTCTGAACTTTTAATCGGTTGATTTCCGCCAATAAAGCGTTGATTTTATCAATCATCTCTATAATTATTTTTATTGAGATGCAAAGATAGTAAAAATATAATTACGACGCTACTTATAAACCTTTTTCAGGGAAGGACAGGGATACGCAGCTACATTTATCAGTCAACCAATTCCGATAACAGTTCTTTCACTTTTTTTTTCAAAACCGGATGAACATAATCGGGAGCGATTTCATTGAAAGGTTCCAATACAAACCGCCGCCGGTGAAAAAGCGGGTGGGGGAGTTGAAGTTTTTCTATATCGAGAATCAAGTCGTTGCAGGCAATCAGGTCGATATCGATTATGCGGTCGCAATAGGAATGATTTGTTTTTTGCCGGCGACCCATTTCCTTTTCAATGGATTGAGTGATAGATAGTATTTCGATAGGGGAGAGTTGCGTTTCAACGCAGACCATCATGTTCAGAAAATCATTTTCCGATTCGAATCCCCAAGGTTTGGTTTCGTAAACCGAAGATATAGCCGAAAAGACGCCTATTTTTCCGGCTATATGTCTGATTGCCTGCAACAGATGAGCGCGTTTATTTCCTAAATTGCTTCCTAAGGATAAATAAACACGGTTCATATAATTAACATCGCGTCTCCGTAAGTGCCAAAACGATAATTATCTTTAATCGCTTCCTGATAAGCGTGCATGATAAGATCGTACCCGCCGAAAGCGGCAGTTTGCATCAGCATTGTGGACAGCGGTAAATGGAAATTAGTGATATGGCTGGTTGCAACAGTAAACTCATAAGTCGGAAAAATGAATTTATTTGTCCATCCTTCATAAGGTTTCAGATGTCCGCGCGTAGTTACGACGCTTTCAAGCGCTTTCAGTACGGAAAAGCCGACTGCACAAATCTGCTTTTGATTATCCTTCGCTTGATTAACTGTTGCTACCACGTCTTCCTCAATGATTATTTCTTCCGAATCCATTTTGTGTTTGGTCAAATCTTCCACATCAATATCTCTAAAATCGCCCAATCCGGAATGAGCGGTAATAAATGCAAATTTGATTCCCTTTATTTCCAATCGCTTCATGAGTTCCCTGCTAAAATGCAAGCCGGCAGCCGGAGCTATCACAGCGCCTTCTTTTTTCGCGAAAATAGTCTGGTAACGCTCTGTATCTTCCGGAACCACTTTTCGGTTAATATAAGAAGGAATAGGCATTTCTCCTAATGAATACAATACCTTTTTAAATTCTTCATGCGGACCGTCGTATAAAAAACGAAGTGTACGTCCGCGAGAAGTCGTATTATCGATAACTTCCGCAACCATCGAATCATCTTCGCCAAAGTAGAGCTTATTTCCTATGCGGATTTTCCGGGCGGGATCGACCAATACGTCCCAAAGCCGCAAATCGGGATTTAATTCTCGAAGAAGGAATACTTCAATCTTTGCTCCCGTTTTCTCTTTATTTCCGTACAGGCGAGCCGGGAAAACCATGGTATCGTTGAAAATAAAAAGGTCTTTTTCTCCATAATAATTCAACACGTCTTTGAATATTTTATGTTCAATTTTTCCTGTTTTCGGACGAACGACCATCAATCGCGATTCGTCTCGATTCTTTACCGGATGAAGCGCTATCAATTCCTGCGGAAGATTAAATTTAAATTTAGAAAGTTTCATATATATTTGTTTTTTGTGTATTACAAAATTCATCAACCGATAGACATTTATCTAACGTTATTTCGCCGATTCTTGTTCGCTGCAATGCGATTAAGTGCGCTCCAGAATGCAAAGCCTTTCCGATATCGCGAGCCAAAGCGCGAATATAAGTCCCTTTGCTGCAAACAATCCGTATCGTAAGTATGTCCCCTTGAAAAGATAGAAGTTCTATTTCGTCGATAACCAATAACTTTGGTTTTAATTCAACTTCCAAGCCTTTTCTTGCCAATTGGTACGCTCTGTTTCCTTCGATTTTGCAAGCCGAAAAAGCCGGAGGCACTTGTTCGATTCTGCCGGTGAATTGTTGTAAAACCTCTTCAATCATTTCTTTTGTAATATGACCTGTTTCAAAGGTTTCATCAATATCAGTCTCTAAATCAAACGAAGGCGTTGTTGCTCCCAAACGTAGCGTAGCTATATATTCTTTGCTCCGGTATTGAATTTCTTCAATTTTTTTAGTCGCTTTTCCCGTACAGATAATCATTACTCCGGTTGCAAGCGGGTCTAAGGTTCCGGCGTGACCTACTTTGATTTTTTTTATGTGTAAGGAACGGGAAATTTTATATCTGATTTTAGACACCAAATCAAATGACGTCCAATGCAAGGGTTTATCAAAATATAAAATCTCTCCTTCCTGAAAATTCATGAATAATTATAAAATTATGGCAGAAAAAATATAAAGCCTATAATGATTAGCGCTACTGCAAAGCAATAGTAAGCAAAATATATCAATTTTCCTTTTCTTACAATATCGAGCATCCATTTACAAGCAATGGTTCCGAAAATGTAAGCCGCTAAAAATCCGATTAATAAGGATGTAGTGGAAATTCCCGATTGCGCAAAAGAAAAGCTTCCTTTCTTTAAATCGAGAAATGCTTCGCCTAAAACGGGAATAATCACCATCAGGAAGGAAAATTGCGCCACCTTGTCTTTTTTATTTCCCAGAATAATTCCTGTTGAAATAGTTGCTCCGGAACGGGATAATCCCGGGAAAAAAGCGGCAACTGCCTGAGCAATCCCGATAATAAAGGCATCATTAAATGTAATGTCCCTTCTGCGGCGAGGTTTTACGTAATACGATATCACAAGTAAAACCGCCGTTATTAATAACATAAAAGCTACCCAAACCAATACATAGTCGTTATCGAAAATGCTTTCTACATAGCTTTTAAAGAAAAGTCCGACAATGACGACCGGAATCATCGAAAGCGCCAGTTTAAAAATGTATTTTGTTTCTTCGTTCCATTGGAATTTAAACAAGCCTTGAATTAATTTCCAGATTTCTAATCCGAAAACTGTCAGAATACTTAATACCGTTGCGGCATGAACGGCAATTGCAAACGTCAGATTATCTCCCTGTATTCCCATTATCGCTTGTGCAATAGCCAAATGACCACTGCTGCTTATCGGTAAAAATTCGGTTAATCCTTGAATGATTCCCAGAATAAGCGCTTGTAACCAAGATATATCTCCCATTGTTTAATTTTTTGAAGTTTTACTTTCTACATTTTTCGGCTTTTTGAGTATGGCAAATATCACCGAAGCAAATCCAATCATCGTTACAATCGGGGCTATAACAATTCGACGGGCGCTAAAAATACTCGGATCGAATCCGGTTTCTTCCGTTGTCTTTCCTCCAGACATCAACCAAAATCCAATGATGATGATTCCAATTGAAATTGCCAGCATGATAAAGTTTTCTTTACCGAATACAAAATTTTTCTTGTCCATAATTCATTTATTTTTGTTTATATATAAAATAAGTCATCTCCATCCATCCGAAGATATCTGTTGACAGCAAAATAAGTTGTAACTAAGGAAATAAATATTCCTAAAACAAGAATACTTCCCGCTACAATATACAACGAATTTCTGTCGATAATATTCCATACTTCACCTATTTCCTTAGAAATATAAATCAACCCCCAAACGAGCGAAGCAATAGCGATAAGTGCAGCGATTATACCGGATAGAAGCTGTGTTTTAATGAACGGTTTCCGGATGAATCCTGCCGTGGCGCCTACTAATTTCATCGTATGAATCAGAAAGCGGTTTGCATAAACCGTTAACCGGATGGTATTGCTTATCAAAGCGTAAGAAATAATAAGCAAGAGCGTTGCCAAACCTAAAAGAATGATTCCTATTTTACGGAAATTATCATTAACTAATGTCATCAATTCCTTGCGGTATTCCACACCGGTGATATCCGGCGACATGCTTTTAATTCGTTTTTCTATCTCAGGAAACTTTTCCGGATGCGTATAGTCCGAATGTAAACGAACAACAATCAAGCCGGGTAGGGGATTATATCCTAAAAAGTCCTCGGGATTCTGTCCGATGTCGGCTTCCAATTGTTTGGCAGCCGCATCTTTTGAAATATATTCGGAGGATTTGACAAAGTCTGCCGCTTCCAATTCTTTAATTATACGGTTTACTTCCGCCTCTTTGACGTCGTCGGACAGGACAATATCGAAAGAAAGGCTTTCTTTTACGTAGGAAGAAAGATTTTTTGCCATCAATGCGAGTAAAATAATTAATCCCAGTAGAAATAAAACCAGCGAAATACTAATCGTTGCAGTTACTTTTGAGTTAATAAAAACAGCGTGTTTACTTTTCATTAATTTTGATAGGGAATGAAAAATATAATCCCCAATCTGGCACAAAATTATAAAAAAGAAATAGTACTTTATTCGTTTTAGAATTTTTTAACGCTTGATTTAGGAATAACACCTTATTGTGTAAATTTGATTCAGTTATTTAACCCATAAACTGTAAACCTTTTTCAGGGAAGGACAAATTAACGTAATTTTCTTAACACATCCATTTATTATTTCGTCAAGAAATTATTGAATTTTTCGGCAGCTTTGTCTATTAATTGTTGCGTAGCATTGTCAACAGGCTCGAATGGCGCGGATGTGATTATTTTCTTTCCGGAAGCCGCTTTTTTCCATAAGCATATAACCCGCCCGTCTTTGACAATTACGGGACGAAAAACGCCGTTGCTTGAAATTGCTTTTACGTGATTTTCGGAAGTAATCACAGCCGCTCTGTCTTTGTAGCCTACAATATATTCGTCGAATGCGGGCAAAAGGTGCAGATCGTTTTTGCCTGCGGATGATTGAATATTATTATCGGGCATCCAATACGTTTGACCGTTGATTGTTTCAGAAATAAATTCCGCTTGCACCGCTTGTAGTCCTTGCCGCGCTTCGCCAACCGTCAATCCCAACCACCAGACAAAATCGGGTAATGCAGCAGGACCGTGTCCCGTAAAATAGATTCGGGCAAGTTTTGCTAATGACTCTGCTTTATTCAACGGCTTGACAGCAGGAACCCTTTTTTCTAATAAGGTATATGTCTGCTGCTTTCCGCGTAAGACGCCGCTACATATAATTCCGTTGGCTTCAGCTCCGGTCATTGCATGATTCATTTGCGGAGTATCAACTTTCATACCAGAGTCATGAAGTATTTTTTTCAGTTCTTCCCGTGTTAAGTCGTCTTCTTTTTCCAGCGCTTTTTCGATGATGCGATAACATCTATCGTAAAATTCACCGTTGATGCCTAAATCGCGATCTCTCGATTTCATGGACTGCATGATTTGTTTTGCCGATAATTGCAGCATCCACCGGATATTTTCGGGAGTGACAAAATGCCAGGTCGGACGCAAAACATGCGTTCTGAGGATTTCGCCTTTGTCGAAGTCTTCGCGTATCGATTTTTCAGTACACCCGCTAAGACGCGCGCCAATAGCCCATTGGGCGGAGTTGAAATCCTGCGCCTGCATCATTCCGAAATGCGCTACAATTTGACGAGGCGTGGTATAATTTGTTCGTGACAGTTGATGATTGGCAAGACGAATAGAGCCGATGTCTGTGATATTCATATAATGAAATAAATTTTATTTATTCAACCACCCGTTTTACGCTATCGATGCCTTTGATTTTCCTTAATCGTGCAGATAATAGTTTTATATCATCTAAATCATGGACAATCACTTCAATTGTTCCCTTGAATAATCTGCCGGTAGCATCTAATACTAATTTTCGCATATTTACAGATAAATCATCGGTAATTACCTGTGCAATATCTTTTAATATACCCATTCTGTCGATGCCTTTTATTTCAATTGTGCTGGGGAAAGAGAATGCTTTATGCCCTGCCCAGTTACAGGAAACAATACGGTTTCCAAAACGTGTTTTTATAGTAAGCGCCTGTTTACAAGAACGTTTATGTATTTCCAACTTTCCATCGTCTCGAATAAATCCCAAGACTTCTTCTCCCGGAACCGGAATGCAGCAGGGAGCAGCTATGTATGTATTTTGATAACCTTCTTCCTCAAGAATGTAAGTCTTTTTTCGATCGATTTGGAGAGGTTCTGAAAGCATTTCTTTATTTTTCGCATCTTCATTTTCTTTGCCGGAATTAGGCGTGACTACATTCAATGCATGTTTCAAATACCGCAGAATGAAATTGCGCGATTTCCCTTTAAATATTTTTTGAGGATTTTCAGGGAGTTCCAATTGTTTTTCGGCAATTGCATAAAAAAACTCGTCTTTCTTAGGATAACCGTAAAATGCAAGAAGTTTGTCTAAAACAGAAGTATTATTTTCAATTTGCAATTTTTTCAGCCATTCTTCCAAGATTTCTTCTCCCTGCTTGGTTTCTTCCCTTTTTTGTTTTTTCAAACTCAATTCAATTTTTGTTTTCGCTTTTGCTGTTGTAACATAGTCCAACCAATCCTGTTGCGGAGATTGCGAGCGGGAAGTTAAAATTTCTACCTGGTCCCCGGAAGACAATTTAAAACTTAGAGGTACCAATTGATGGTTTACTTTTGCCCCAATACACTTATCTCCTACGTTTGTATGGATTCCGTATGCAAAATCAAGCGCTGTAGCGCCTCTTGGCAAAATTTTTATTTCTCCTTTGGGTGTAAAAACAAATATTTCGGAAGCAAATAAATTCAACTTAATCGTATCTAAAAAATCCATAGCGCTTGGATTGGGAGCTTCCAAAACGTCCTGAATTTGTTCTAACCATCGATCCAATTCTGTTTGTTCGTCAACGTCATGATCGGTATGTTCTTTATATTTCCAATGAGCGGCAAGTCCTTTTTCAGCAATTTCGTCCATTTGCTCGCTTCGGATCTGGACTTCAACCCATCGACCGTCAGGTCCCATCACTGTTAAATGAAGCGCTTGATAACCATTGGCTTTGGGACTGCTCACCCAATCCCTGATTCGACCGGGGTGTATTTTATACAAATCGGTAATTATTGAATAAATATCCCAACATTGCTTTTTTACATCGATATTCGGTTTGGGCTCAAAGACGATTCTCACGGCAAATATATCGTAAACCGCATCAAAATCAACCTTTTTTATTTGCATCTTCGTCCAAACGGAATAAACGGATTTAACCCGTTCCTGTATCCGGTAAGCAACACCTAATTCGTCTAATCTCGGATAAAGCGGAGCGGTAAAGTGGGCATAAATTTTTTCCCTGTTAGCTGCCGTCGCATCTAATTTCCGGCTTATTTGCGCATATTCTTCGGGATGCTCATATTTAAAGCTCAAATCTTCCAGTTCGCTTTTGATAGTGAATAAACCCAGTCGATGCGCCATAGGAGCATACAAAAACATTGTTTCACCGGCAATCTTGTATTGTTTAGCAGGCGGTTGCGAACCCAGCGTTCGCATATTGTGAAGGCGATCTGCAATTTTTATCAAGATTACCCGAATATCATCCGACATGGTGATCAGCAACTTTCGCATATTTTCAGCCTGAGTGGAAGCGGCTTCCGCAAAAATACCTCCCGATATTTTTGTCAATCCGTCAACAATTTGTGCAATTTTCGGACCGAAAAGCTTTTCGATGTCTTCTACCGTATAATCGGCATCTTCCACCACATCGTGTAATAAAGCGGCGCTGATGGAAGTCGATCCCAAGCCCATTTCTTCACACACAATTTGTGCAACAGCAAGCGGATGCGTAATATAAGGAATCCCCGAAAGCCGTTTAACTCCTTTATGAGCTTTGTTAGCAAAATGAAATGCCTTATTAATAATGTCGAATTTCTTTCGATGATTTGAATGAGCATAGCAGGTAATCAAATGGTCAAATGCTTTTTGAACCATTTCATCTTCCGCCGATTTCATTTTTTCCAAATCATCCATATTCAAAATTTGCAAATATTAAATGTTAGGCACCAGAATATATTGTCCTACTTTTAATGCCGAATGAGTCATATTATTTAATTTCATCAAATCCGTATGACTGTAACCCGGGAATCGTTGAGCTATAGAATAAAAAGAATCGCCCGACTTTACTTTGTAATGAGACATTGCAGATTTTGAGTTCACATTTTGTGAAACAGATTTTGTTTTGTTCTGTTTGGAAGATGATTGTTTAGCTGTATGTATCTTAGTGTTTCCAAGCCTGTATCCACCGTCATCGACGTACAGTATCAATCTCTTTCCGGCATATACTCTATTAGACCTTAAGCCGTTCCAACTGCGGATACTTTTTGAGCTTACCCCATACCGGTTTGCAATAGTAATAACAGTCTCTCCACGAGTCACTCGATGAATAATTCTTTCACGGCTATTGAGCGCTTGCTTGATGTTCGTCCCATTCGCAAACAATTCGTCTGCGCGGTATCTTGCAATTTCATTTTCTTTTTCAGCAAACTCTGTAACCTGTTCCGAGGGTAAAGTCAGGGTTTGCGGCTGGTAATTTCCGGGAACGATATCGCGTTTATATTGTGGATTCAAGGCGCGAAGGGTTTCTTTGTCTATATGTAAAATATCGGCGATTTGGTCGAAATGGATCAATTGATTAACCGTTACCGTATCGGTGGAACCCGGGAGAAAATTACCTGCCGGAAATAATTGATGTTCAGCATAATAATTCATTACATAATTTGCTGCGATAAAAAGCGGAAGATATGTTCGCGTTTCTTTAGGCAAATAGGGATAAATCGCCCAGTAATCCGTATCTCCTCTTGCTCGCCGGATTGCCTTGTTTACATTTCCTTCTCCACAATTATAAGCTGCAATGGCAAGATTCCAATCGCCAAACGTATCATACAGGTTTTTCAGATAGCGGCAAGCGGCATCGGTTGACTTGACAGGATCGCGCCGCTCGTCGAACAAATTATTCATTTGCAATCCGTAAAGCCTTCCGGTTGAGAAAATAAACTGCCAAAGACCCGAAGCCCCCGCTTTGGAAAGCGCCACAGGATTTAGAGCCGATTCAACAACAGTCAAGTATTTTAATTCCGAAGGTAAACCGTATTTACTCAATTTTTCTTCAATCATTGGGAAATAATACGATTCTAAACCTAACATGTTTTCGACCACTTCGCGCCGCCGATCGACATACAACTCTATACATCTTCTAACCGTCTCATTGAAAGGTAATCCAATGGTATTCTGCAATTGCGATAATCTTTGTATATATACCGAATCGCTTATGAAGTCATTCTCTTGATAACCGGCTTGGTTTGTTCCGGTTGCATCGATTGTTGTATCTATCGAATCTAAAAAATTATTGGACATAGTATCCATTGCCGCTCCCGGAATAATTAGATCGGAATCCAGCTCAAGAGTTGACTTTATGGAATCTTTCACGTTTGCGGTATTTTTTTCATTTTTCATTTTTTCTCTTAATTCATCCCACAACGTAATTTGTGAGTAAGAAAAAACGCTTGAAAAAAAGGCAAATATTAAAAAGACTTTTCTCATAAATTTATTCTATTTTATCTAAAAAGCTATACTTAACTGTATCCCGACCGTACGCTTATTGCCGGCTGTTTGATCGAACAATACCGGCATCACTTGCATACTCAAATCGGGACTGATATCGAAATCGAATAATTGGGCATCGACATAAGCATCTATCATACAAAGTCCATAAACGCCTATTGTTATAAACCAACTCAAATCCCTGTAGCGTCGGTAAAAATCTTTTGCATTTTTCAAAGAAGATGTATAACTGCTTATCATGCTTGATGACCAAAGCGAATCAGGGGTACTCAAATAAGAGCCGTACAAGTAATCCTTCCATGCGGAATTTTCTCTCGGAACTCCTGAAATAAAATCTTTATAGGCATTTTTATAACCATTGTATTGAGTTCCATTCCAAGTAATTGCATAAGCGCATCCGAGAAATCCTCCATAAACTAACGGTAATTTCCAGTATTTTCGATTATAAATCTGCCCTAAACCGGGTAATAATGCCGAATAAAGCACCGCCTTTTTCGAATCGGGTTTAAATTTTTTGGGAGCCAACTGCAAACTGTCATTTACAAGCGAATCAACCCGTAAAGTATCTTCATGAATTGAAAACATTTTTGTAACCGAAACGCTATCCGTCCCGGAAAGTTTGCCCCTCTGGGCTAAACTCCAAACAGGGCAAAGATAAAACAAAATTATTAAAAAGGCGATAAATCGTTCCAATTTTCTTTATGAATACTGATTGAACCGCCGAAATTACAAATTATTTTTTATAGAATCAAAAACCTGTAATATTCTTTGCAATTCTTTCTCGTTTTCAAAAGAAATGCTGATTTTTCCGGCGCCTTTTTCATTGCAGGATAGAGCGACTTTGGCGTTAAAGAAAGAAGCCAATTGTTTTTTCAGTTCATCGTAATCATCAGATGTTTTTGGTTTGGGTTTTGTTGGAGCAGCTTCCGGCGATTCAGCGGATTCCGGATTATTGAGTTCTTTCACAATTTCTTCGGTTCTGCGCACCGAAAAGCCGTATTCCAAAATCTGTTCATATACCATTAATTGAGTAGAAGGATCTTCTAATGAAAGCAAGGATTTGGCGTGTCCCATATCAATTTTCTTGTCTTTCAAGCCGATTTGAATTTCTGCCGGTAATTTCAAAAGACGTAAGAAATTGGCAATCGTAGCCCGTTTTTTTCCGATTCGTTCGCTTAACTTTTCTTGCGTTAAATTGTGTTTGTCGATTAAGGTTTGAAATGCCAGGGCAATTTCAATCGCATTCAAATCTTCGCGTTGAATGTTTTCGATCAGCGCCATTTCCATCATATTTTCGTCGCTGGCTTTTTTAATATAAGCCGGAACCGACTTTAAGCCGGCTAATAAGGAAGCTCGGTATCTTCTTTCTCCGGAAATAATCCGGTATTTATCCGGTTGCATTTCCCTTACGGTAATCGGTTGAACAATTCCTAAGGCTTTGATGGAGGCGGCTAATTCTTCCAAAGCTTCCTGATCGAAAGCCGAACGGGGCTGATCGGGGTTTACTTCAATTTTCGATAATTCCACTTCGTTGATGGATGAAGAACCGCTTGTGTTCAGGTCATCCATCGTAATTAAGGCTTCAATGCCTCTTCCCAAAACCGATTTCGTTTGTTTTGTCATATTATTTTTTATTTTTTTCTATCAATTCTTTTGCCAACTGCAAATGGTGGTACGAACCTTTTGATTCGGGATCATATAGAATAACCGGTTTACCGTAACTTGGCGCTTCGCCTAATTTGATGTTGCGCTGGATAACTGCAGTAAATACCATGTCTCCGAAATGTTTTTTTACTTCTTCATACACCTGATTTGCCAAACGTAAGCGTGAATCATACATAGTTAGCAAAAAGCCTTCAATTTCCAATTCAGGATTTAATTTCGATTTGATTATTTTAATGGTATTCAGCAATTTGGAAATTCCTTCCAAAGCGAAATATTCACATTGAACCGGAATAATTACCGAATCGGCAGCCGTTAGCGAATTAACGGTTATCAAGCCTAAGGAAGGAGAACAGTCGATCAGAAGGAAATCGTAATTATTCTTTATTTTCTCCAACACGCCTTTCAATACTTTTTCCCTTTGCGGAAAATTAAGCATTTCAATTTCCGCTCCAACCAAATCAATGTGCGACGGAAGAATCGACAGATTGGGAATTTCGGTTGATAGAATCGCTTCGTCCGGATCAACATCATTTACTATACATTCATAAATTGTTTTTGTTAAATCCTTTACGTTGATACTCAATCCTGAAGACGCATTTGCCTGAGGATCGGCGTCCACTACCAGAACTTTTTTATCCAAAGCCGCCAATGAAGCCGCTAAGTTAATCACGGTGGTTGTTTTCCCTACTCCGCCTTTTTGATTGGCTATGGCAATTATTTTTCCCATAAAATATTCTTTTCCAAATTAGTTTGCAAAAATACGCTTTTTTATTGAAGTACGGGTCTCTTTATCTTAAAAACCATGCAAGGATGTTGATAACTTCCATTTTTTGTTAATAACTTTTTCCGTTAATTTTTTATACCTTTGCGGGCAAATTCAAAGTATGACAAAAGAAAAAAAGCCGCTGTTATTCATTACGAATGACGATGGTATTCAAGCATTAGGCATTACTACATTAATAGAAGCCGTGCGTCCGCTGGGCGAAGTGTTGGTGGTAGCGCCCGACAGTTCGCGCTCGGGAATGTCGGGCGCCATTACGGCAATCAATCCTATTCGCGTTAATTTATTGAAAAAGGAAGAGAATCTGACGGTTTATTCCTGTACAGGTACTCCGGTCGATTGTGTGAAATTAGGACTAAGCGAACTCTCAGACCGAAAACCCGATGTTTTGCTTTCGGGAATTAATCACGGTTCCAATGCCGCTATATGCGTCGTCTATTCGGGAACAGTCGGAGCCGCGATGGAAGGATGTATTGCAGGCATTCCATCCATTGGCGTTTCGCTCACCGATCTTTCCGCTCATGCTGATTTCTCACAGGCTGCGGAATACGGGAAACTCATAGCCGAAAAAGTTCTTGCAACCGGTCTTCCGGAAGGAATCTGTTTAAATTTGAATGTTCCGAATATTCCAAACGTAAAAGGCATGAAAGTTTGTTCCCAAACGAAAGGGCGTTGGATAAAGGAATACAAGGATATGACGATTCCGAACGGAAAAACGGTTTATTGGCTAACGGGCGAATTTTTGAATGAAGAGCCGGAAAACAAGCAAAGCGACGAATGGGCTTTGAATCACGGATATGCCGCTTTAGTCCCCCTGAATATCAATATGACCGATTATGTTTTTCTGGAAAAAATAAAAGATTGGGAAAAAAGATAAAGATGTTTTGTCATTGCGGGCGTAGCGAAGCGAAGACCCGCAATCCCCCGATATTTACGGCTTATACTTCGATTGTTTCAATATCTCTTTATAATCAACATTTTCCATCAAATCCCGCCAACTGATATTGGATTTATGTTTTATATAAGAAGAAATGATTCGATAGCCCAGCCATACTCCCGCCTTTCCGGGTGATTTGTCCGGAAGCGGCGACGTATGAGGAGCATCTTTCAGATATAAGTTAGTTGTCATATAATCGGCTGTGAATAAGTGATGATTATCCAGAATCGTCTTCCAGATTAAAGATTCATGCTGAACGCACCATTCGTATTGTTCTTTATTGTAGCCAACGTATTCCCACTCCTTACGGTCAGTCAGAAGTTGCGACAGCATATACCGTAATTTTCCTTCATACAACATTCTATCTAACAAAACATCTTCGTCGCCCTTGAATGGCAAATTCGCCATCATAAAACCAAGCAAATAATCGGGAACTATCCGGTCGGGACTCATCAATTGCCGCTGGTAATCATAGAAATATTTCTGATATAGCGGATAATCCGCCCCCAAATATTTGTCTGCCGATAAAGACAAAATCTCGTCGGTTACAACAACATTCTGGCTAAAGCCCGAAACGTGCATATATACTTTCGGCGGTTTAATCTGTGGAAATTGCTGTAAAAAAGCAGACAGTCCTTTCGATAATTCCTTATTTACTTTTGTTATATCGGCAAATTTATCCTGCTCGTCCTTATAAATATGTCTCAATGTCGAATCGGAAAAATACGTTTTCAGGCGGGAATAAAATCCGGATGAATCGATTTTACCAATAGAAAGAATACCTTCTCCAAGTACATTCAGAAAACCCGTATAATTTTTCAGGACGCTATCCGGTTCGTTCTTAGTCAGATATTGGTATAAATCCGCATCAAAGCGAATAATCGTAAATTCCGAAGAATCGCCGGTCATTTTATTTCCAGAACAACCGGAACAGCACATATAAGCTATTCCCAATAAACTTGCACGTAAAAAATTTATGAGTTGATTCTGCATTGATTTAATCATTTATCATTTAACGCTTTTGTAATACAAATATTGTATTAACCAATCCAGAAGCAACATATCGGGATTATGAGAGCCATATATTCGTCTTACAGACAAAGGCGCGTATCGCTATCTGTAAAGTTTACCTGTTAAGAAGGTAGGAGTGAAATGTAAATGTTTG